>LNFM01002465.1_pt1 | contig 45541 bp, 44 predicted proteins | sample 596031 | NCBI WGS metagenome assembly LNFM01 (sample SAMN04254537, study PRJNA301005) | activated carbon metagenome | isolation source: dual media filters at the Ann Arbor, Michigan drinking water treatment plant | place: USA: Ann Arbor
GTGCCGACCTCTTCAACGAGGTCGGCACGGCTCGCGGCTTGGCGAATACCATCGTCGAGAAAGACTTTTGGGTCTGCTGGACCCTAAAGCGGCTCTTTGCCGGGAAGATCTCGCCCGGGCTCGTTTTCAAGGGAGGCACGTCCCTCTCGAAGAGCTACGGCGTCATCGAGCGGTTCTCGGAGGACATCGACCTGTCTTTCGACCGCGCCGCGCTCGGCTACTCGGGCGACAAGGACCCTGATCTCGCCGGGTCCGCCAAGAAGGCGGAGAGGCTGATCGACCAGCTCATCGCCGATGTGCAGGCCCACGTGGCCGGCCCGTTCCTGGCGACTCTGACTAGGGTCATTGAGCGTGAGCTCGGACCAGTGAAGGCCACCTGGGCCGTGGCTGTGGACCCGCGCGACCCGCAGACGATCAACTTCCGCTACCCGTCGAGCCTGACGAAGCGCGATTATGCCGACATCGCATACGTGAACCCGGTCGTGCGGCTGGAACTCGGCGCCCGCGGTGATCCGTGGCCGGCCGAGCGCCGGACGGTCCGCTCCTATGCCGCCGACGAGCGCCCCGAGGTGTTCGAGGTGCCCGATTGCGAGATTGACACCTTGGCGGTCGAGCGAACTTTTTGGGAGAAGGCCACGATCCTTCATGCCGAGCACCACCGCCCGGAGGGCAAGGCGACCGGCGAGCGGATGTCGCGGCACTATTACGATCTCGCGATGCTGGCCAGAAGTGGCCACGCCGGGGCCGCATTGGAGCGGCTCGACCTCCTGAACGTCGTGACCAAGCACAAGGCCTTGTTCTTTCGCTCGGGCTGGGCGCGCTATGACGAGGCCAAGCCGGGCGCGCTTCGCCTTCTCCCGGCCCAACCCCGGCTGTCGGACCTCGTGGCGGACTACGCGAAGATGCGGCCGATGTTCTTCGGGCAGCCGCCGTCCTTCCGTGAGGTACTGGCCGACATCGAGCGGCTCGAGCGCCGGATTAACGAGCGCGGTGGCTGACGATGTTCATCACCAACCAGCTCACGCCGGCCGAGACGCTGTCCGAGCTCCTCAACCTGAAAGGCTACTCGAAGGCGGACACTGAGCGCTTCCGAAAGCTGCGGCACAACGATCATCTCTGTCCGGACTTCCGCGAGCGCGTTGATGGCGTCCTTGATGCCTACAAAAGCCATCGGACCGGCGTGTATGACATTCAAGGTCCGCGCGACGAGGGCGTGGATGTTCTGCTAACCTACGTGCTCGACGGCGAACACCGCGTTGGATTGCAGATCAAGAGCTTCGAAGAGATCGAGGCGTGGCGGACTAAGCGCGACAAGGGCTTCGTTCAGCGCTTAAAGGCGCAGCACGGCACCGGCGTTCACAATCTCAGCGTAAACGACTACTACCTTCTGCTCTGTACGGATGAGGTCGAGCACGAGGACCAGATCCGCCTTATCTGCTCGGAGCTTAAGCAGTTCGCGGGTTTGAAGATCGTGCTACCGCGACAGGCGCTCGCTTTCTACGAACTGGCGGACGTAGAGGTGCAGGCGCACGTCACGCGGCTGCTGTGCCAGGAAGACAGCGTGCTCGAGGCGGCCGTGGAGGCGGTTCAGGGCATGCCGCCCGACCGGGCGTTCCTCACGATCGCGCTCGTCTGCCGCGCGTTCGAGGGGGCGTTGCGGGTTAGTCAGGAGGAAATATTCGAACTCTACTCCGAGTGGCAGGAGATCGCCTCCAGGAGCGATTCCGAGGGTCATCGCCTCGCTGACCTCGTCTTGGAGCTCGACGGTGCAGGCTTGTCGGCGGACGACGACGCGTTTGTGATCGAAATTCCGCAGCTGCCGACCGCGCTCTGCGCGATCTATTTCGACTTAAAGCAGCGGCGGTCGGGCAACATGAGCCTGGGTCTGGCAGCAATGCTCGGTGTGACGCCGGTTCGCCCGCGGCGGCGGGGAAAAGCCCGTCGCTTCTGATCGGAGCGGCGGGCGCTAGGCTGGCACCGGATCATGTCAGTAGGTACGCTCGTTTGCGTGGAGCGTCTGCACAAACTGGTGTCCGACCAGGGGATCTGGCCATTGCTGCTCAGGTTGCTGGTCACAGGAAATCCTCACCCGCGTGGTTTCGGAAGAGCTCGCCGTCCCGCACGTAGTCCGACAACACCTGCACCGACTTGTGCCGGCTCACTTCGCGCATCTTCCAGATCGAGGCCCCCGCGCCGGCCGCGCTGGTGAGGAAGCCCGAGCGCAGGGAATGCGCCGCGAAGTCGGCCGCCGTGTAGCCCGCCGCCGCCGCGCGCGCCTTCACCACGAGGGCGACCGACTGGTTCGACAGCGCGGCGCCGACGCGGTTGTTGATGACGCTGCGGAACACCCGGCCCTCGGCGATGCCGGCCGCGGCAAGCCAGGTGTCAAGGTGGTGCACCGGCCGCAGCCGGCGCCCGTCGGGCACGGCGATCGTCGCCCCGCGGCCCTCCTGGTCGGTCTTGGAGCGACCGATCCGCACGCGCAGGCCGTCGGGCACGCGCGCGAGGTCGGCGACGTCCAGCGCCACGAGCTCGGAGCGCCGCATGGCGCTCGCCATGCCGAAGGCGATGAGGGCGCGGTCGCGCAGGTCGCGCAGCGTCTCGCCGGTGATGGAGCGCAGGAGAGCGTGCACGAAATAGGAGTCGGCCGCGGCCTTGCGGGCCGGCGGGCGGCCGCGCGAGCGCCGGATTCCGGCGAGGATGTCGAGCACCACGGCGCCGCCTTCAGCCTTGTGGGGTGGCACGAGGCCGGCGGTGCGGTGGGCGTGGCCGATGGCGGCGAGCACGCGGCCGAGCGTCGGCGGCGCGATGCCGCGGTCGGCCTCGGCGGAGAGGTAGACGGCGACGACCGCAGGATCGGCCGGCAGCGCCGCGTGACCGCGCGTCGTGCACCAGGCCCGAAAGGCGACGACGTCACGGGCGTATTTGTGGCGGGTGCTCTCGGCGCGCGAGGCGTCGCGGTAGCGGCGGGCGGCGGCGACCTCGGCCGGGTCGAAAGCGACGACGGCGCCGGGACCAATGCTGGCGCTGGCGGGAACAAGCGCTCCGGAGGTGTCCTCGTCGTCCACTAGGTCCGAGTGACCCAAGTTCTCGTCCATTTTACCCCCTCCTGCCCCTACCTTTCCAAGTAGCGGGAATCAACATTTCCACTACTTGGTAGCGCGAAGGTAGAGGTGGTCGGTCCCCCGTTGCAATCCGCTTGGGACGCTTGATGGAGTGTAAAGGCGGCTGAAGAGGGAGACGCTGCCGAAATGGACTTGACGATCGCCGCGAACCCATTCGGGGGAGTGCACCCAATCAAATCGGATACCCGACCGGATTAGCTGATTGGGCGGCGACGAACTCACGCGGCGAACACATCTACAAGCCGCTGTGGAGTGGATGGTGTTGTGGTTGTCGAACCAAGCCGGGAGGTTCTGGAAGACCGAGAGGGCGTCAATGCAGGGGCAGGCCACGATGCCATGTCTCAGCTGTAAGTCATGCCCAATCCTAGCGTCTAACCAGAAAGCCAGCGCGGCCGCGCTGGGTAAGCCCTCTCAGGAGGACCACGCGTATGTATAGAAGACAGGCGGCTCTTGCCATGACTGCGCTCACAGCGATCGCGCTGTTCGTCTCGCATGGGGCGGCGGCAGAGCACAGCTCGCCTTTCCAACTCGCCATGATGGATATGATGCCAATGGCTGGCGGCGGAGCAGCGCAGCAGCCGACAGGCGCCATGCCAGGAATGCCAAGCCCGCCCTCGGCAGCGCCGGCACCGAGCGGCCGGATGGGTGACGACATGATGCGGATGGGCGGCGCGACGCAGGGGCAGGTCCAACCGCCGATGCCGATGGGTCAAGCGCAGCAGCCGATGTCCGGGTGCCCCATGATGGCCGCCATGATGCAGGACATGATGCGTAGAGGCGCTATGCCGCAGGGGATGCAGGGGGGCGGTGCAGCAGTGGGCGATACCCAGCCCATGGGCAGCTCCGCCGCACGCCTGGAAGGGCGCATCGCCTTCCTCCGCACCGAGCTTCGCATCACCGGCGCACAAGCCCCTGCTTGGGAAGCCTTTGCCACCACGCTGCGCGTAGGACGCGAGCACCTCGACGCCGCGCGCGCGGCCCTGCAAGGCAGCACCACAGCGGCCGATCCGATGGAGAGGCTCGCTTCCTTCGAAAACCACCTGAAGGAGCGCACGGAGGCGATCCACCTGACGCGGATGGCATTCGGTGCGCTCTATGGTCAGCTCGACGAGACACAAAAGCGCACAGCAACCACCACCATGCTGCCCTTCATCGGTTCTTTCTGACGCCATGCGGCCGGACGGCCGAGGCCAGAGGGTTTTGGCATCAGTACTGCTCGGCGCGGCGCTGATCGGGACTGCAATTGCCGAAACTGAGCCCGGAGGCCACCTTGGGCATCACCCGGGCCAGCCGGCGCCCGCCGCGGACGCGATGGCGCCGGCTGGCCCCCCTGGCGGCTCGATGGCGCCTCCGGCGCCCACTACCGCAATGGGCGCTCAGGGTGGCGATGGCTGCAGCGGCATGATGGGTTGCATGGGCGGTGGGCCGCGGCCCTTCTACGCATCGCTCCTGGATATGCCCGCACTCACGCCAGAGGCGCGCCGGTTCATTGAAACTGAGGCGGAGCGGCGCATCGGCTGGGGCGCACAGGCGATTACTGCGGGCCACGCACGGCTGCACCATGCGTTCGCAGCGAATGACGCGGCCGCGGTGCAGCAGGCTACGGCCGGCATTCGCGAAGGTCTGCTCCAGCTTGAGAGCGGGACGGCAGCACAACGGGCCGTCGCCGCCGGAACCGCCCCGCGGCAATTCGCTCTGGCTTGGTTTCGGGATCAGCTCGGCGTGCAGGTAACAGATGTGCCGATGGTGATGGGCGACGGTCCTCTAGGCCTATCCTGGTTTCACGTCACGACGATGACCTTCCTGAGCGCTGCTCTGCTCGGGGCGCTGCTGATCCAATACGCCCGGATGCGGCGGATTAACGGCTTGGTCGCGCGCCTCACGCCTGCCGCCCCTGGCGCCGCACCGGCCCCCGCACTCGCCGTTGGAACGAAACCCGCCGAGCAGCCTCCGGCCAACGCCGGTACGGCCGTCGCTCGGGCAGCCAAGGGCGTCGCCGCGCCAACTGCGGCCAAAGCCGACGCGTCGGCGGCTGATGCGAAGAAGCCCTGGTCAGGCATGCTCCGTGTCGCGGCGATCTTCCGGGAAACGCCCAACGTCAAGACTTTCCGCTTCATGAACCTCGAAGGGGGGCACATCCCGTTCACGCACGAGCCGGGACAGTTCCTGACGTTCTCCGCTGAGGTCGTCGGCAAGCTGGTGCGGCGCTCCTACACCATCGCCTCCTCGCCCTGTCAGCGAAGCTTCGTCGAGATCTCCGTGAAGCGCGAGGAGCAGGGTGCCGAATCTCGCTACCTGCATGACCAAGTGGCCGTCGGGGATCTGCTTCAGGTTTCCGGACCCACGGGCACCTTCACCTTCACCGGCAAGGAGGCCGGCAGCATCGTCCTGATCGCCGGTGGCATCGGCATCACGCCAATGATGTGCGTCACCCGCTGTCTGACCGACCGCTCGTTCCCCGGCGATATCTTCTTTCTGTACGGCGCGCGCACCGCCGAGGACTTCGTGTTTCGAGAGGAGCTAGAGTACCTCGCAAGGCGGCATCCGAACCTGCACGTCGCGGCGACCATGGGCAGCGCCTCTGGCTCGACCTGGCCGGGTACGGTGGGGCCCATCTCGAAGGAATTCATCGCGCAGGCCGTACCCGACGTCGCGCGGCGGCGCGTCCATATCTGCGGCCCTCCGCCGATGATGGAGGCGGTCAAGGCCTCACTGCTGGAACTCGGCGTTGCCAAAGATAAGATCAAGACGGAGGCTTTCGGCGCGGCCCAGGGGCGCGCTCCGACCACGGCGGAGCCCGTCCCGGCCCCCGCCGCACCGTCGCTTGCAGTTCCGGCAGGATCGGCTCCTGAAGCTACGCCACCTGCCGCCACCGCTCAGATCGAATTCACGACATCCGGCAAGACGGCGCCGCTGGCGCCTGACCAGACCGTGCTGGAGGCGGCTGAGGCCATCGGCGTCGAGATCGACTATGCCTGCCGGGTCGGCACCTGCGGCACCTGCGTCGTGCCGCTCAAGTCGGGCACGGTGACGATGGAGGTCGAGGAGGGCCTGCCGCCGGAGGAAAAGGCGAAGGGCATCATCCTGGCGTGCCAGGCGAAATCCATCGGCAACCTCGTGGTCGAGGCCTGATCGTGGACGAGAAGGAACGCCTCGCGGTTTCCAGCTTGGTCATCGCGGCCGCTCTGTTCGTGCCCGGCTTCCTGCTGCACACGGCGCCGCGCTTCCCGGGCAGCCTCGCCGGCGGTCTGCTCGGTGTCGCTGCGGCGCTGCTGTTCGTGCTGCTGCTGGTCTATTCGCTGGTCAAGCGCATTCCTTGGCTCAGGCAGCGCGTCGCCTTGCGGACAACACTGTCCTTCCACGTCTATGCCGGTGCGATCGGCGCGGTGCTCGGCATTCTTCACACGGGTCACACCTATCGAAGTCCGCTCGGGATCCTCCTGGTGGCTGCCATGCTGACCGTCGTGCTGAGTGGGATCGTCGGCCGCTACTACGTGGTGCGGATCGGCACCGACGTCCGCGCGCAGCGTCAAGAACTCGGCACGCTGCGGGCGCGCTACGATTCGGTCGCTTCCGGCATCGCTGCTGGGCTCCAAGGCGCTGCCGTTGCAGCTGCCGCGCCCCGGCTGTCCGGTGTGCCAGTCTCGGCCCTGGTGGCAGGCATCGCTGATCTCGAAGACGCGATCGATCATAGGGAGGCGTTGAGACGCGCCCTGACCCGCTGGGTCGTGCTCCACATCATCGCGGCGCTCGTGCTCTACCCAACGCTGGCACTGCATGTCTGGAGCGGCATCTACTACGGCTTGAGATGGTTGCCATGAAGGTGACTACCTTCGTCTATGCGGCGCTGGTCGCGATCGGCCTCACAGCAGTCATGGCGGTTCCAGTGCTCATGGATCGTTCCGGATCGGCCGGGGTTCCTTTCTGGAACGCAGCGGTGATGCCTGGACCGCTCTCCGCTGCGCACGCGTTTATCGACGCACGATGTGAGTCCTGTCACACGCCAACCGGTGGCGTGGGAGCAGCATCCTGCCTCACCTGCCACGCCACCGCTGCACCGCAATTGCTGACGAAGACCTCGACAGCCTTCCACGCCAATATCGGCGAATGCGCCGGCTGCCATGTCGAGCACCAGGGTCGCAACCGTCGGCCGATCAACATGGACCACGCGGTATTGGCCACCGCCGGACATGCCAGGACGGCCGAGGCTGAGCTCGCTAGCCGACCACCAAACGCGGCGAGCTTTCGCCACTCGCTGGCTCAACTCCAAATTTTGCTCAATGGCAGCGGAGGCGACCTGGTGGGTGGAACCCTGACACCGCAGCCGTTGCCAGCCAGTACGCTGTCAGCACTCAACTGCGGAAGCTGCCACGTCAGCCGCGACGTCCACCGGACGCTGTTCGGCCGCGATTGCCACAGCTGTCATAACGTCAACGCCTGGACCGTCGCTGCCTACGTCCATCCATCGCCGCGTTCGCAAGATTGCGTGCAATGCCACCAGGCACCGCCCAGCCACTACATGATGCACTTCGAAATGATGGACCGCGCGATCGCCGGACAGCCGAACGCCCGCGTCGAACAGTGCTTCCTGTGTCATCAAACCGACGCCTGGAACAACATCCGCGGCGTCGGTTGGCGAGAGATGCATTGACCCAGGGCATCGACGAGGACGTCGCCGTGTTTCAGCACCAGCACCTAGAACCGTGATGCACGATCACGCTGGGAAGGATTTTGCAGCGGCACGCTTTTCCGGACACGGACGTTGCGCAACATTAGCATGGAGACCATGCCCGCCGCCCTCGTCGGCGACGGGCAGATCAATGGCTTTGATTATCGCCGCTGCGTGGGTTGCATGGGCTGTGCCGGGGCCGGCGCCGGAACATTGCCATGCTGCACATCGGGACCACCGCCGGAACCGCTGTTTCCGGTGATCCTGCCACCCGAAGGGCCGCCCATGCTGCCGCCTCCCATGCGGCTGTGATCCATCTCGGAGTTTCCACCTCCACCTTGCGGCGACAAAGTCGGAGCCGGTCGGCCGGGGGTCTGTACCTGTCCCTGATCGCCCATGCGGCTGTGATCCATTTCACTGTTGCCGCCCCCGCCTTGCGGCGACAGAGTGGGCTGCGCGAAGACAGCGCCGGCGCTGAAAAGAGTGACGATGCTCGCCGTCGCCGCGATCCTCGCAAGTGTGTTGGTCATCAAATTTGCTCCCTCAACCGTGTCCCGACGCGGGACACTAATGCGTAACAACTGGCAACTCGCCGCCCGTATAACAAGTCTCGGCGTCATTTCAGCAAGATTTTGTCAAATCGACGCTTCGTACCTATGCACGAAATTGGCATCGCTTTTGGAGGCGCCCGAAATTGACTACTCACCGTATATTTTGACTGACTGTTCGCAACAGCGATGGAGCGACATTTTTTGTCGCGCATCGAGCATTTTCTTGAAGGGCTACTTAAACCATCACTGAACCGATAGGCTGCGTCGTGGGAATGGGCAGGCGCAGCTCATAAAGCCCTCCTCGTGGCACGAGTGGCAACTTGCCTCCATCTCCTTAGCGAGCGCCCGGCGTGCCCTGTGCAGCCTCACATCCAGCGCATTCACCCGAAGGCCTAGCGCCAGTGCCACCACCTCTCGCCGCTCCCCCGCAAGATCGAGACGGTGCAAGATCTCCGCTTGGTCGGCTCGCAGCTTTTTCAGGTTTGGGTGCAGGCACGGGCACGGCTCATCAACATCCTGCTCGATCTGAGCGGGCAGGGCTGCCAGATGATCGGGCTCGACGGCACATTCGGCCCGGCGAGCAACCTCCCGCGCATGATCAGCTAGCGTGGATGCGAGCACCACGCGAAGCCAACCATACACGCGCTCCGGCTCCCTGAGGTCGTCGAGCCGCTCCAGCGCGCGCATGGCAAAGCGCTGCAGGAGGTCGTCGGCGAGGGACCTGTCACCACATACGCGTCGCAGGACAATGCCACGCCATAATGCTTGTGCATTAACGACTGCGGCTGCCATTTCATGGCGGCTACGACTTACCGGTGGTTCCCTTGGGGTCATGTTGGATAGGTAACGAGATCGGGGAGCATTGATAAAGAGGTAATGGCTTTAGGAAACATTACGTCTTATTTCAGCGAAGCTCGCCCACGCAGATACAGAGTGTTTCTAGACACTTGCGGGCCCGCAGCTACCGAGCCACAAACCGAATCGCACCCTGAACTGGTGCCTCGGCGCCAGGCACCTGTGCCGTCAGGATGGCTTCCCAGTTCCCGGCCATCGGAACGACAGCGTGGATTAGATAGACGCCATTGGCCTCTTCCGTGGCCATCACAGCGACCGGTGTTCGCCCTTCGACCATCATGCTGGTCGCGACTTTGAAGCCGCTCATCCACATTTCGAAGCGGTGCGCCGTAAAAACCGCACCACGAACAGGTTGCCCGTCAGCGACGCGGACGAGACGGACTCGAACTCCGGCATCCCTCCCCACATTCACCCGTGGCTCCAAGACTTCGAAACGGTAGGCGCGCGATGCTGCGGTTTCCGAAGCGCTTGAACACCCGGCGAGGGCGACAGCCGCCAAGGACGAGGTGGATAGCCACTTGTTCATCCTGTTTTCCTCCACGAACCGGGATTGCCAGTGGTGCAATCCTTTCCATCACTACCATCGACGCTAACCCCTGCAATTTCTTACCGACCTGGCAGTTTGTGACGTTACATTGCGACAAAAGTTATCATGCATAACCATCCAAAATCTGTGCGCGTTTGCTCCTGACGTGGACATCTCGTTGTTTATGACCCTGCTTGGGTTCGTGCGCTGAAGTGTCCATCGGTCGATCTGAAAGGACGCAAAATGTCGCACAAGCCTCACCACACACCTGGGAATGGGCCTAAAGTCGAAAATGCTCCTGTCCAGATCACATCGGATGAGGTGACGGTCTACGTCGGGTCCGATCGGCAAGACCGGTTTTCTGGAACCTCCAACATGGACATCGTGTTCGGGCGTGGCGGCAACGATCGTCTCATGGGCGGCGCCATGGACGACGATCTCCAAGGCGGGAGTGGCAACGACCGCCTCGTTGGCGGGGAGGGTATGAACCACCTCGACGGGGGCGCCGGCAATGATCGTCTGGTAGGTGGCGCCGAATCCGACAATCTGAAAGGCGGCGCGGGCAATGACCGCCTCGTGGAGGGCGTTGGTCACGGTGACCTGGAGGGGGGCGAGGGCAACGACGTGATGACAGGCGGTCCGGGGGGCGACGCGTTCGTCATTGCACCGGGCAGCGGCAACGACGTGATCACCGACTTTGCGGCCGGCCCAGGCATGCTGGATCACCTCGCCGTTCGCGACATCGCACCCGAGGCGCTGCGCTTCGTGGACACGAGTGCAGGCGTCCGCATCAGTTGGGACGGCGGGGATAGCTCGGTCCTGCTGGAAGGCGTCTACAAGCGCGATCTCGCGCAGGACGATTTTATGTTCACGGCCGATCGCCAGGTCATCCAGCCGACGGGCATCGACGCCGATCGCGTGATGGCCGTGAAATTCATCCTAGACGAGGGCGACGCATCCACCCCACCCCTTCTCAGCACGGACAGCATGGCCGCCGAGATGCTCCGGTTCGACGAATTCTTCGTCAAGCTTGGGGGCGCCGGGCAGGATAGTTTTCTAGGATCAGAAGCGCGTGATTATCTCATTGGCCTTGGCGGAAAAGACAGTCTCTCCGGCGGTGCAGGCGACGATGATCTCTGGGGCGGTGATGGGGCGGACCTGCTTATCGGTGGGAGCGGCCAAGATCACCTCAAGGGCGGCGCCGGTCAGGACCGGCTTTACGGCGGAGCCCAGGCCGATAGCCTCATGGGCGAAGACGGGCGGGATGCGCTCTACGCCGGCGCGGGTCACGACATGCTCGAAGGCGGTCGCGGCAACGATATCCTGGATGGCGGGGATGGCGCCGATGCCTTCATCGTCGCGCCCGATAGCGGCGATGACGTGGTGGTGGGCGGCTTCGACGCCGGTCCCGGCGCGTTCGACCACATCGCCTTCCGCGACCTTATGCCAGACCAGGTGACTGTCCGCGACTCCCTCCGCGATGGGCTGTCGGGCGTGCTCGTGAGCTGGGACGTGAATGGCGACGCGCGCGTAGAGGGGTCGATCTTTCTCACGGGCGTGAAGGTCAGCGAAATGGCCCAGGATGATTTCATGTTCAACGCCGACGACGGCATGGAAGGCGCTTTCGAGAACAACGCATCCCTCCAGGTCGAGGGATCACGCTACATCTTTCAGGATGACGTGATGTCCACCAGCATGGTCGCTGGAACTGCGGCTTCCTCTGACTGGTTCGCCTAGGCGCAGCAGAGGCTAGCCATTTGGGTGATATGGGCACCCAGCCGCTGCCGCGCAGGAGCAAGACGGAGTCCGAGGCAGCAGAACACTTGCCTCGGCTCCTATTTCGCCTCAGCTACGTTCGACATCGGTATTATCTCAAATAGCTCCAGTCCGTTCGGTCTCGTCAATGGGACCTAATCTCCCTGTTGCTCAATCGGTGCTTTGCCCGGTGACTGCGGCAACGTTGCTGCTCAATCCCGCGATTGGTCGTGTGCCGGTTGACTGTTGGAAGGCGCTCGCTCGATGAGGGCTGCAGCTCGACAGAGCTGGCGAGAAGACGCGCAATGATGCCCGTCGATTTCTTCCCACTCTGAGCTGCCGTCTACGTCTGCAATGTTTTGTCACAAGCCAGCAACCTGCCGACATGGACCCCGTGCCATCAGGCTCGCACCCGAGGGGTGGTCGAGGATGCGCAGGTTCCTGCTGATGTCGGTGCTGTCGCTGGCGGCCCTCCATGCCGCGCACGCCGCCGACCTGCGGGCGGGCTTCGCGGCGGCCATCGAGCTCAACGCAGACATCCGCGCGCTGTCCGCGCAGCGCGACGTGCTGGCGGCCCGGCGCCGCGGGTCCGAAAGCTTCCTGCCCGGCGCGCCCACGGTCATCCCGTCCTGGCGCACCCAGGTGAACCCGCAGCGCACCGGATACCAGGAATTCGAGTTGGGTATGGACGCCCCGATCTGGCTCCCGGGCGAGGCCAGAGCCTTGCGCGGCAGCGTCTCCGCGCAGGAGCTTCAGCTGGAAGCGCGGCTTCGGGTGGCCCGCATCACCGTGGCGGGCGAGGTGCGCGATGCCTACTGGTCGTGGAACCTCGCCTTGGCCGAGCGCGAGGCGGCGCGGGCCCGCCTGGCCTCGTCGCGCAACCTGGAGCGCGACATGGGCCGCCAGGCAACGGCCGGCAACGCACCTCGCACCGACCTGCTGGTGGCGCAGGCGGAGGCGCGCGATGCCCAGGGCGCCGTCCGCCAGGCCGAGGCTCAGGTTCGGGACACTGGCTTGGCCTTCCGTACGCTGACCGGGCTCGACCCCAGCGCCGGCCCCGCCGAGCCGATCGCCCGTGCGCCGGTGCCGGGCGCCGCCTTGCGGGACCTACCCCAGGCCGCGTTGACGAACACCAGCCTGGAATTGGCCCGCGCCGAGGAGCGCCTGGCCCAGGTGCGCGACCGTGCGAGCCCGACCGTCTTTGCCAGCTGGCGCCGCGAGCGCGACTCCTTCGGGGAGCAGTGGCGGGATCGGCCGATCGTCGGCATCCGCATTCCCTTCGCCTACGCCCCGCAGGTGCAGGAACGGGTGGCCACCGCCCGCGCCGATGCCACCGCGGCCCAGGCGCAGCTGGCCACCATCGGGCGCTCCTTCGAATCGGCGCAGCTGCGCTCCCGCGCCCAGCGCGAGGATGCCGAAGCCTTGATCACCATCACGGAACAGCGTCACCGCGCGCTGGCCGAGCAGGCCGGACTGATCGAGACCGCCTTCCGCGCCGGCAACATCGACTTCATCGAGGTGGTGCGCGTCCGCGCCCAGCTGGCCCAGTCGGATGCGGCCCGGCGCCGCGCCCGGGTCGAGCGCGACCGCGCCGCCTCGCTCATCAACCAGATCCTGGGGGTCGAACCGTGACGCTGCCTCGCTTCCTCCTTGCTGCCCTGTTGACCCTGGCGGTCCTGCGCCCGGTGTTGGCCCATGAGGGCCATGGCGACGAGGCCCCGGTTGCCGCTTCTGCACTGCCTCGGCTTGAGGCGGAAAGCGAGCTGTTCGAGCTGGTGGGCGTCTTGCAGCCGGGCGGCGTGCTGCTGCTCTATCTCGACCGCTGGGCCGGCAATGCGCCGGTGGACGGCGCCATTGCCGTGACGATCGAGGGGCAGGAGGTCGCGGCAGAACGGCTGGGCATCGGCGTGTTCTCGCTGCGCCACCCGCGGCTGGCCCAGCCGGGCGCCATCGACCTCATCTTCGGCATCACCGCCGGCGAGGAAATGGACCTGCTGACGGCTGCACTCGATGTCCCGGCGCCGGTCGTTCCCGGCGCCGACGCCCATGGCTGGCTGGACGCACTGAAGGAAGCGCCGGTGCTGCTGGCCGGCGGCCTGGCCTTACTCCTGGCCGGCATGGCGCTCGGCCGCATGCTGGCGCCGCGTGCCCTGCCGCCGATGGTCGAGGCTGACCTGCCCTCGCCCAATTCCGAAGCCAACATCCTGCCGATCGCCGCACCTCGCGAGATCGCCAAGGTGGCGCGCGTGTCCGCCCCGGTGGGCGCGTTGCTGCTGGCTAGCTTGGCTTGGGGCCCCGCCCTCGCGCAGACCACGGTGGCCGAGCCGCCCCGTCGAATGGACGACGGCACCGTGTTCATGCCCAAGCCTTCGCAGCGCCTCTTGACCATCCGCACCGAGGTCGCGGCCAACAGCGAGGCCCTGGCCACCACCCAAATGGTCGGCACCCTGGTGCCGGACCCCAACGCCTCCGGCCGCGTCCAGCCCTCGCAGGCCGGGCGCCTGGAACCCGGCGAGCGCGGCCTGCCCGTGCTCGGCCAGCGGGTCCAGCGCGGCCAGGTACTGGCCTTCGTCGCACCCAGCTACACAGCGGCCGAACGCGGCGGCCTCGTGCAGAACGCGGCCGAGCTCGACGCCCAGCTCACCATCCTCCAGGCCCGCGTCACCCGCCTGGTCGCCCTGCGCGGCAGCGTGTCCGAGCGCGAGATCAGCGAGGCCCAGGCCGAGCTGGCGGGGCTTCGGCAGCGCCGCGCCGCGATCCAGCCGGCCCTGTCCGGCCGGGAGTCGCTGGTGGCGCCCGTCGCCGGCGTGGTGTCCGTGGTGCGGGCGGCCCTCGGCCAGCTGGTGGACAACCAGCAGCCCGTCTTCGAGATCGTGGACCCCTCGCGCCTGTGGGTGGAGGCGCTGGCCTTCGACCGCACCAGCCTGGACAACATCGCCGGTGCCAGCGCGCAGCTGGGCGACGGCCGCAACGTGGAGCTGGAGTTCGTCGGCCGCGGCCTGACCGTGCGCCAGCAGGCGGTGCCGCTGAACTTCCGCGTGATCGACCCGCCGCAGGACGTGGCGATCGGCGCCCCGGTCGTGGTGCTCTTGCGTACCCGCCGCAACGTCCAGGGCATCGTGCTGCCGGCCGAGGCGGTGGTGCGCTCCGCCGAGGGCCCGCCGGTGGTGTTCGAGCACACCAGCGCCGAGCGCTTCGCCCCCCGCCCGGTGCGGGTGCAGCCGCTGGACGGCGCCCGGGTGGTGGTGACGGCGGGAGTAAATCCAGGCGCACGGGTGGTCACCCAGGGCGCCAACCTCATCGCCCAGATTCGTTGAGAAGGCGGCGCTGAGCCATGCTGTTCAACACCCTCGTCACCTTCTCGCTGCGCAACCGGCTCTTCGTGCTGGTGGCGGCCATGATCGTCACCGCCTACGGCGCCTGGACGCTGACGAAGATGCCGGTGGACGTCTTCCCCGACCTCAACAAGCCGACGGTCGTGCTGATGACCGAGGCCGAGGGCATGGCGCCGGAAGAGGCGGAGCAGCTGGTCTCCTTCCCGATCGAGACCGCGGTGAACGGCCTGCCGGGCGTGACCCGCGTCCGGTCGGTGTCCTCCGTTGGCCTGTCCATCGTCTACGTCGAGTTCGACTGGGGCGCCGACATCTGGCGCGCCCGGCAGCAGGTCAGCGAGCGGCTGGGGCAAGTCGCCTCGCAGCTGCCGCCGCGGGTGATGCCCGTCATGGCGCCGGTTTCCTCCATCATGGGCGAGATCATGCTGGTGGCGATGACGGTGCCGGCCGACGGCTCCATCTCGGCCATGGAGCTGCGGACCCTGGCCGATTGGGTGATGCGGCCGCGCCTGCTGACCATCCCCGGCGTATCCCAGGTCATCCCCATCGGCGGCGAGGTGCGGCAGTTTCGCGTGATGCCCGACCTTCAGCGCCTGCGCGCGCTGGACATCGGCTTCGACGAGCTCTCGGCGGCGCTGCGCCTGTTCGGCACCAATGCCGGCGGCGGCTACGTGGACCAGGCGGGGCGCGAGTTCCTGATCCGCAACCTCGGCCGCACCACGGCGCTGGAGGATCTACGCAACGCCCCCGTGGGCTACCGCGAAGGCCAGGCCATCCTCTTGCGCCAGGTGGCCGAGGTAGACTTCGGCGCCCGCTTCCGGCGTGGCGACGCGGGGGTGGATGGCGGGGCCGCCGTCATCCTCGGCATCCAGAAGCAGCCCGGCGCCGACACCATCCGTCTGACCCGGGCCGTGGAGGCGGCGCTGGTGGACCTGCAGACCGCCATGCCGCGCGGCGTGCGGGCGGACCGGGTCAAGTTCCGCCAAGCCAACTTCATCGAAACCTCGATCAAGAACCTGCAAACGGTGCTGGCCGAGGCGGCGGTGGTGGTGGCGATCGTGCTCTTCGCCTTCCTGCTGAACGTGCGCACCACCTTCATCTCGCTCACCGCCATCCCGCTCTCGATCCTGCTGAGCGTGATCGTGTTCTCCTGGCTCGGCATCTCCATCAACACCATGACGCTGGGCGGCATCGCCATCGCCGTGGGCGAGCTGGTGGACGACGCGGTGGTGGACGTGGAGAACGTGTTCCGCCGGCTGGGCGAGAACCGTCACCTGCCAGTGCCCGCCCCTACCCTGTGTGTCATCGCGGCCGCCAGCATGGAGGTGCGCTCGGGTATCATCTACGCCACCCTGATCATCATCCTGGTGTTCCTGCCGCTCTTCGCGCTGACCGGCATCGAGGGGCGCCTCTTCGCGCCACTGGGCATCGCCTACATCGTGGCCATCCTGGCTTCGCTGATCGTGTCGATCACCGTGACGCCGGTGCTCTGCTACTTCCTGCTGCCGCGCATGAAGAACCTGGGCGGGCACGAAGGCTGGCTGGTCCGCAAGCTGAAGGCACTGAACGACCGGCTGCTGCGCTGGGCCTTCGCGCGGCGCGGCGCCGTGCTGGGCCTGGCGGGGGCCGCCGTGCTGGCGGCCGGCGCCTCGGTGCCCTTCCTGCCGCGCACTTTTCTGCCGCCCTTCAACGAGGGCACGGTGCTGATCTCGCTGACCTTCCAGCCCGGCATCTCCCTGAACCAATCCAGCGAGCTGGGCCGTGCGGCGGAAAATATCGTGCGCCAGGTGCCCGAGGTGCGCGGCGTCGGCCGCCGCACCGGCCGCGCCGAGCTGGACGAGCACGCCGAGGGCGTGCACCGATCGGAGCTGGACGTGGACCTCGCGCCCAGCGCGCGCGACCGCGCCGAGGTGTTGGCCGACCTGCGCGACCGCCTGGCCGTGCTGCCAGGGGCCGTGAGCATCGGCCAGCCGATCAGCCACCGGCTGGAACACATGCTGTCCGGCGTGCAGGCGCAGATCGCGCTGAAGGTGTTCGGCGACGATCTCGACACCTTGCGCACGCTCGCCGAGACCATTCGCGGGCGGCTGGCCACCAGCGTGCCCGGCCTCGTGGATCTTCAGCTGGAACGAACGGTGCGAGTGCCACAGCTGCGCATCGCCATCGATCACGAGCGCGCGGCGCTCTACGGCGCTTCGACCGCCTCCCTGCTGGAGAAGCTCCAGGCCCTGACTGGCGGCATCGTGGTCAGCCAGATCATGGACGGCGCCCGCCGCTACGACCTGGTGATGCGCCTGGCCGACGCCGACCGTACCACCGACCGCCTGGCCGACGCGCTGATCGAGACGCCGGGCGGCCGGGTGCCACTGCGCCTGCTGGCCCGCGTCGAGGATGCCGACGGGCCGAACCAGGTGCTGCGCGAGGGCGCGCGGCGACGCATCGTCGTCCAGGCCAACACGGATGGCCGCACAGACATGGCGCAGGTGGTGGCCGGCATCCGCGCTGAGCTGGCGCGTATCGAGCTGCCCTCCGGCTACTCCACCAGCTTGGAGGGTACCTTCCAGGCGCAGGAGGAGGCGATGCAGACCATCGGCATTCTAGCCCTGCTGTCGCTGGCGATGATCTTCACGGTGCTCTACTCGCGCTACCGTTCGGCGACGCTGGCGCTCATCATCATGGGCAACGTGCCGCTGGCGCTGATCGGCGCCGTGGCGGCCATCTGGATCGCCGGGCAGTCCCTCTCGGTGGCGACCATGGTGGGCTTCGTGACGCTGACCGGCATCGCGGCGCGCAACGGCATCCTCAAGATCAGCCACTACCTCAACCTCGCCCTGCACGAGGGCGAGAGGTGGGGGCTGGCGCTGGTGCTCCGCGGCTCGGCGGAACGCCTCACCCCGGTGCTGATGACGGCGCTGGCGGCCGGGCTGGCGCTGATTCCGCTCACCATCGGGGCCGACGCGCCGGGCAAGGAAATCCTGCACCCGGTCGCCGTGACGATCTTGGGCGGCCTGGTGAGCGCCACGCTGCTCGACACCTTCGTGACGCCCATCCTGTTCCACCGCTTCGGACGTCCGGCGCTGGAGCGGCTGCGGGCCGAGGCACGCGAGCGTGCCGGGGCATCGCCCGCCGGTGCACTTCCCGAAACCTTTTGAACCTTGGAGAATATCCACATGATTCGACGTTCGTTTCTCATGACCGGCTTTCTCGCCCTACCCGCCGCGGCCGTGGCGCAAGGCCATTCGCATAGCCACGCGCCTGGCCCAAATGGCGGTGCTATCGGCGAGGTGGGCAGTCGCCACGTCGAGCTGGTGGTCGCCGCCGGTGAAGTCCGCATCTACGTGCTGGACGACCAGGACAAGCCCGCCATGGCGCAGGGCGCCAGCGGCAGCGCGGTAATCCAGGCTCAAGGCCGCCAGCAGACCGTGCGGCTGGAGGCCGGCGCCGGCGATGCCTTCCTGGTCGGGCGGGGCGACTTCCCAGCGCGCGGTATCCGTGTCGTGGCGACGCTGACGCTGCCCGGGCAGCCGCAGCGCTCGGTGCGCTTCCCCGCGATCCCGTGAGGCCGGGGTTATGACGCCGCAGGAGCGCGATCAGCGCCTGCTGGACCCGGAGGCGCATCTGCTCGTCGTCGAGGATGACGGAGAGATGCGCATCCTGGTGGCGCGCCTGCTGCGCGAGGCGGGTTTCCGCGTCTCCACAGCCCGCGACGGTCGCGAAATGTTTGAGGTGATGGGCCACGCCGCCGCTCCCCCCGACCTTATCGTGCTGGACGTGATGCTGCCGGGTGCCTCCGGCTTCGACCTGTGCCGCAAGTTGCGGATGCAAAGCCAGGTGCCCGTCATCATGCTGACCGCACGCGGCGAGGAAACCGACCGCGTCGTAGGCCTGGAGGTGGGTGCCGACGACTACGTGGCGAAGCCCTTTGGGCCTCGCGAATTCGTGGCCCGAGTCCGTGCCTTGCTGCGGCGCTCCAGGAGCGATCCCGGCGAAGCCGTTTCGGTGACCCGGAGCCTGCGCTTTGCTGGCTGGACACTGGACCTTAAGGCGCGCGAGCTTTCCTCGCCGGCCGGCGTCATTGTGGACCTGTCCGGGGCGGAGTACGAGCTGCTGCTGGCTTTTCTGGAACATCCTCAGCGCGTTCTGAGCCGCGAGCAACTGCTAGAGGTAGCGAAGCGTCGTATGAACCTCGGCAGTGCCGACCGCGCGGTGGATGTGCAGGTCAGCCGCCTGCGCCGCAAGATCGAGCCGGACGACAGCAGCCCAACGATCATCAAGACGGTGCGCGGCAGCGGCTACGTCTTCGTGCCGGACGTCAGCCGCGAGTGAGGCTACTGCGCAGGCTCTTGCCGGATAGCTTGGCTGGCCGCACCGTCTGGCTGCTGGTCGGCGGGCTAGGCCTGCTGCATGTCGGCAGCATGCTCATCCATGAGCGTTCGCTGCACGGAGTAGAGGTGACTGCCTTCGAGGCGCGGGTGGCGGACCGCATCCTGGCCGCCGCCGCTGCCGCCGCGGATCGCGCACCGGACGAGCGAGCGGCCACGGTGCGCGACCTGTCCCTGGCGGCGCTGGATCTGCGCTGGCAGCCCGAGCCACCGGAACTGGATAATGCGGCCGGCCTCGGCGATCTGTCGGCGCGCCTTGGTACCCGCGCGCTCGCCATGCCCGTGCCGGCCTCAGGCGGACTCGCTGGCGCTGTGCCGGTGCTGACCGGTGGCTGGGTCAGCTTCGTGGTTCGCACGCCGCCAGTGCACCGCTTTCCGTCGGTGCCGGGCGACTGGCTCTTAATGGCGGCGATGGCGCTGGGTATCCTGAGCGCCTCCATCCCGATCGTCGGTTGGATGACGCAACCCCTGCGCCGCCTGGCCGCGGCCGCCGACCGGGTCGGGCGCGACCCGCGGCCCATCACCTTGTCCACCAAGGGGCCCGTCGAGGTACGGCACGCGGCGCAAGCCTTCAACTCGATGCAGGCCCGCATCGTTCGCCTGATCGAGGATCGCACCGAGGCACTTGCTGCCCTGAGCCACGACTTCCGTACGCCCTTGGCGCGGCTGCGACTGCGCGCCAGCTTCCTGCCGGAAAGTGAGGAGCGCGCGCGTATCGAGGCCGACGTGGCTGAGATGGAGGAGATGGTCTCCGGCGTGCTGGCCTATTTTCGCGAGGGCCGCGACGCCGAACCTGCCGTGCCAACCGACTTGGCCGCCATCTTGCAGACGCTGGCCGATGATGCTTCCGACCTGGGGCAGGACGTTCGCTACGTAGGTCCCGATCATCTGGTGCTGCCGCTTCGGCGGGTGGCAGCCAAGCGGGCCTTTCGCAATCTCGTCGCCAACGCGCTTCATCACGGCGCCGCCCCGGTGACGCTGACGCTGCGGGGCAGCACGGGCGGAGCGGAAATCGAAGTGACCGACCACGGCGCCGGTATATCCGCCCCCGACCGTGAGCGGGCGCTAGCGCCCTTCGTGCGGCTGGATGCCGCACGGGGCGGAAGCGGCATAGGGCTCGGCCTAACCACCGCCGCTCGCTATGCCCATGCCGAAGGCGGTGAGCTTCAGCTCGATGCCGCCACCACAGGTGGCTTGCTGGTGCGGATCACCTTGCCGCTGACGTCCTGAGCAGGGGTCGGCCCAGCGTGCAACACTTTGTATCGCGCCTGACACCATCGCTCCGGCCACCCCGGCTAGGAAGATGCCACCGCGGTCATCCCGCCGCGGACCATCCTTGAGGCCTGCATCATGATGATTCGAATCCTTGCCGCCAGCGCCCTTGCTCTGACGCTCGCCGCCGGGCCCAGCTTTGCCCAAGCACCGACGCCCGGTCCCCAAGGGGGCCAACACCCGCGCGGCCTGCACATCGACAACAACACCGACGGCCCCGCGCCGCACAATCCGGCCGGCTCCGCCAACCGGGCCGAGGGCGGCGGGCCGGCCGCGCACATCGACAACGAGCCGGGCGGCACGCCGCAGCCGCACCGCCCGGGTGCCCGCCCGAGCTCCGCCGGCGGCGTGGGTGCGCCGGCCCACATGGACAACCAGCCGGGCGACAGCCCCTCGCCGCATCGTCCTGGCCGTGGCCCGAACTGAGCGCGAAGAACGTCTTTAAAGCGATCGGCCTACTGCAGAGTGCGGGGCAGCGCCGCTGCCGTAGGCCGCTCAAAGGCGCGCAAGGTAGTCTGAGCCTTCTGGGCTTGAGCCACGCGCGCAGAACTCGCCTTCGCGTGGTGGCCTTGCCTTGCGGCGTTCAAGCGCGGGCGCCCGGCGCCCGGCGGTACGTGTGCAGCACCAGCAGTGCTACGCCGCCGACGATGGCGACGTCCGCCATGTTGAACGTCGGCCAATGCCAGCCCGCGTAGTGCCAGTCCAGGAAATCCACCACCGCGCCGATGCGTACGCGATCCAGCAGGTTGCCCAAAGCACCGCCGATGATCAGGCCCAGTGCCAGCGCCTCCAGCCGCGTCTCGCCGCGCCAGAGCCAATGCAGCAAGAAGGCGACGACGCCGAGCTTGATGAGCACGAGCGCCCAGACTGCGCCCGCCGCGCTCTCCCGGAACATCCCGAAGGTCACACCGGTGTTGAAGCCGAGGCGTAGGTTCCACACCGGCAGCACCTCCACCACCACTTGGTAGGGCGGCCAGAGCACCTCCAGCGCCCAAAGCTTCGTCGCCTGATCAGTCAGGAACGTCAGGGCGACCGCCGTGGCAGCAAGGAGAAGGCGAGAGCGGCGGTCGGTCATCCAAGTCTCGCAAGCCAGGGGAAGGTGGTCATGAACCAGATGGCGAGGCGGCCGAGCTCGCCGGTGGCAATGGCCAAGCCGAACAGCACCATCAACCCGCCCGAGGCAAGCTGCAGCGTGCGCCCGAGGCGGCCAAGCGTGCGCAGACGCGCCATCGCCGCCGGCAGGTAGAAGGCGGCGAGCAGGAAGGGCACGCCCAGCCCCAAGGCATAAGCCGCGAGCAGCCCAACGCCGGCGCCTGGCGTCAGTGCCGCAGCGGTCAGCACGCCGGCCAGGACGGGGCCGATGCAGGGCGTCCAGCCGAAGCCGAAGGCCGCGCCGATCAGCGTGGCCGAAACCGGACCGCCGCCCTCGCCGACAGGACGGAAGCGCAGGTCGCGCATCAGGGGGGTGAGGCGCAGCAGTCCCATCTGCACCACGCCCATCAGCATGATGAGCGCGCCCGACGCGACCGTCAGCTCGGCCGCCCACTGCCGCAGCAGGTGGCCCAGCCCGGTGGCGCCAAGGCCCAGCAGGACGAAGACCAGGCCGAAGCCCGCCACGAAGAACACCGACAGCCGCAGGGCGCACCAGCGCTCAGCCCGCGCGGTGGCGAGGTCCGTACCCGCCACCCAGGCGACGTAGCCCGGCACCAGCGGCAGCACGCAGGGCGAGAGGAAGGAGACCATACCGCCCGCAAAGGCAAGCATCAGACCCAGCGCCGAGAATTCCAACGTCATTTGGCGGGCCGGCGCATTGGAAGGTGCAGCTGCTCATTGGCCACCGCGTGCGGCTTCTCGACGTTGACCGTACCGCCAAAGAGGCCATGCGCCTCGGCTTCGTCGCGAAGGGCAAAGGCGGCCGCAGCCAGCATCTGGCGGGGAAAGCAAGGCATCGATTGCTCCAGAATCAAGCGGCTGGCGGCGTCCACCGCAGGAGGCGTAGTGCGTTCAAGGTCACCAGCACCGTGGCGCCGGTGTCAGCCAGGATGGCCGGCCACAGCCCCGTCACGCCGGCCAGCGTGGTGACCAGGAAGACGGCCTTGAGCCCGACCGCCACGGCGACGTTCTGCTTCACGTTGCGCATGGTGGCGCGCGACAGGCCGACCAGCTCCGACACGCCGGTGACCCGATCGCGCAGCACGGCAGCATCGGCGGTTTCCAGCGCCACGTCGGTGCCGCCGCCCATGGCCACGCCGACTGACGCGGCGGCCAGGGCCGGCGCGTCGTTGATGCCGTCGCCCACCATCACTACGGGGCCGGCGGCCTTCAGCGCGGCGATCTCGCGCAGCTTGTCGTCCGGCAGCAGCTCCGCCTTGACCGCCATGCCGAGCGAAGCGGCGATGGCGGCGCCGGTGCGGGCGTTGTCGCCGGTCAGCATGACGGCGTCCACGCCCTGGGCGCGCAACGCCGCGATGCCGGAGGCCGCATCCGGCCGCGGCTCGTCGCGCAAGGCAATCAGGCCCAGCAGCGTCCCGTCGATCAGCGCGACGGAGACCGTCTTGCCCTCGCCCTCCAGCCGGGCAAGCTGCCCGCCCAGGTCGCCCATGTCGGTTCCCCGCTCGGCCGCATGCCGTGGGCTGCCCACCTCGATCCGGCGGCCCTCGACCTCCGCCAGCACCGCCTTGCCCGGGATGGCAGCGGCGTCCCGTGCCGCCGGAAGCACGAGGCTCCGCGCCGTGGCTTCGGTCAGGATGGCCTTAGCCAGCGGGTGGGCGCTGCCTTGCTCCACGCCGGCGGCGAGGCGAATTACCTCGCCCTCCTCTTGCCCGGGCGCCGCCACCACGTCGGTCACGCGAGGGCGGCCCTCGGTCAGCGTGCCGGTCTTGTCGAAGGCCACGGTGCGCGCCGCGCCGATCAGCTCCAGCGCCGCGCCGCCCTTCACCAGGAGGCCGCGGCGGGCGCCGGCCGACAGGCCGGAGGCCATGGCGGCCGGCACCGAGATCACCAGGGCGCAGGGGCAGGCGATCAGCAGCACGGCCAGGCCGCGATACAGGCTGGTGGACCAGTTCCAGCCGAACAGCACCGGCCCCAGGAGAATGACCGCGAGCGAGACGATCATGGCGCCCGGCGTCCACCACCGCGAGAAGCGCTCGATGAAGCGCTGCGTCGGCGCGCGGGAGGCGGTGGCCTCTTCCACCATGCGGATGATGCGCGCGATGGTGTTGTCCGACGCCGCGCGGGTCACCTTCACGCGCAGGGCGCCGTCGGCGTTGATCGAGCCGGCCACTACCGCTTCGCCTGGGCCGCGAGCCACGGGGATGCTCTCGCCGGTGACCGGGCTTTCGTCGAGGGCGGACTGGCCCTCTACGATCATGCCGTCGCATGGCACGCGGTCGCCGGGACGGATCAGCACCAGGTCGTTCACCGCCAGCCGATCGGCCGGGACCTGTTCGGTGCTGCCATCCATCCTGAGGCGCAGCGCCACGCGCGGGATGAGGCTCGCGAGCGCCCGGATGCCGGCGCGGGCGCGGCCGGCAGCTACGTTCTCCAGCAGCTCGCCCAAGGCGAAGAGTAGCACGACGATGGCCGCCTCTTCCGCCGCGTCGATGAAGGTCGCGCCCAGGGCGGCGGTGACCATCAGCGTTTCGATGGAAAAGGGGCTGCCAGCACGAGCAAGGGCTAGGGCGCGACGGCCAAACGGCACCAGTGCCACCAGGGTGGCGATCAGGAAGAGGGGATAGGTGAAGCGCTCGGGCAGCACCAGGGAGAGGAGGTAGGCAGCGCCGATCAGGCCGCCCAGCAGCCAGACCAGCCGCGCCTTGCCGGTGGCCCACCAAGCTTTGTCGGCATCGACGGGGTCATCGTCGTGGTCACCGTGGCCGTGCGGAGTCTCGGCTGTCGGTGGCGCGCCGGTTGGAGGCAAGGAGGTCGCGGTATAGCCCAGTGCCGCGACCTGCCGCACCACCTCAGCCGATGTGGAACCCGGTGTGGCGAGCGACAGCGTCAGGCGCTCAGCCATCAGGTTGACCTCGACGTCCGACACGCCGGGCAGGCGCTCCACCGCCGTGGTGACCTTGGCCACGCAGGAGGCGCAGTCCATGCCCTCCACCCGCCAGGAAAGTCGCTCTTTGCCATCCATCGCCTGCATCCGTCCTCGATGGATGCTGTATGGCACCTCTAGTCACTGGAGATTCAAGGCCTCATCTGTGAGGCATGGCCAAGACCTTCACCATCGGCGACCTTGCGCGCGCCACGGGCGTGAAGCCGACCACCATCCGCTGGTACGAGGGGCAGGGTCTTCTGCCGCCTCCGGCCCGCACTGAGGGAGGCCACCGGGCATATGCCGATGCGCACCTGCAGCGGCTGGGCTTCATCCGCCATGCTCGCGAGCTGGGATTTCCGATGCCGGCGATCCGGGAGCTACTGCACCTGGCCTCCCATCCCGAGCAGGATTGCGCGGACGCCCACGCGGCGGCGACGGCCCAGATCAAGGTCATCGACGCGAAGCTGCGGCAATTGAAGGCACTGCGGACAGAGCTGTCGCGGATGGCCCGATCCTGTCACGGCGGCCGCGTGGCCGAATGCCGCATCATCGAAACGCTGGCCGACCATGCACATGGCCATTGCGGCGATCCGACCCACGGACAAGCCTGAGGGTAGAGTCCAGCGGCACGGGGTAAGTCCGAGGCTCAACAGCGCAGCTGATTGTTTTTCCAGCCGTATACGCGCTGGCGGAAGGGGGCAGCCTATCGCTGCATGATCCGGCAGTGGGGCCTGGCGTCGTCGTGCACGTCACTCTTCCGCGTCGATGAGGGCATGCGGCGATGCTACCAAGTCGCCGTCTGTCAACACGATGAATTTGGAGTCGAGATGTCGCATAGCGCAGCTTACCTTTAGGCCGCAGCCCAAGCGCGAATTTCTTTCCTTATAAAGGTTTGCTTCGCCTGACGACCGTGCCGCAACAAAGCGATGCACATGCATGAGGCGGCAAGCCCTATATCTCCTCAGCTGCCGGGACGGTGGTCTGGGCTCTCGGTCCGCGCGACGCACAAAGATGCCGGCGCGTGGCGGCCTGATATCGAACAAGAAGGAACTTTTAGCATGTTGAGGAACACGGTTAGTGCTCTGTTGGTAGGCTTGGCCCTGCTGGGCGCTCATGGCGCGATGGCCCAGCCCACGCTGGTCCCGCAAGGCGGGGGTGGCAACAGCGAGATGGACCACTCCCGCATGGGCGGCGGCACGCCTGTTCCGGGACAGCGCAGCCAGGGTGCGCCGGTGCTGACCCCGCAGGGCGGCGGCGCCGGCAACATGGAGATGGACCACTCCCGCATGGGCGGCGGCGGCCAGGTCGGAAGCCCGCAAGGCGGCACCATCATGCGCAACGACGGCGCAGGTCCTGAGGTCCGGCACGGTCATGAGGGCAGCCCCCCCCAACCGCCACGGCGTTGACCGCCTTCTCCAGGCCGCCTCGTCGGCGCTTCTGGGACGTCTGAGGCATCGGAGCGAGGCGTACGTGCCTCGCTCCCCGCTCGCGCCGAGACGGCCTCTCATGGTGTACGTCGTTGGCGAGCGCCGATTAGCCGTCGCCCATCGGGCTAGTCGCGGTGAGCTCGCTCACCGCCCACAGCACCATTCCCATCACCACCGCCTCAGCGGCGATGGAGCGCGCTAGGCGCTGCCCCGCGCCGGGCGCCCCCATGGCAAGGGCGGGCGTAAGATGGAAGCGGTGCCACGCCGCAAAGCCCAGCAGCAGCGTCACCAGTGCCACCTTGGCCAGCAGCGCCCAGCCGTAGCGGGTGCCGAACAGCGCCCCGAGGCTTCCCACGATGACCCAAGCGAGAATCAAGCCGGCTGCCACCAGGGAGCCCACGACCCAGCTCGCAGTTCGAGCCCAAGCCTCAACCAAGGCGGCCGTGTCCGCGGGTGGCTGCGTTCGGGCGGCGCGGGCCAGAGGCCAGAGCCCACCGAGCCAGAAGGCCGCGCCCAGCAAGTGTACCACCAGCAACGCGGCGAGCACGGCGCGCGGTGGATGGAGCGTCGTGTGGCCGACGAGCGTGAAGCTCACCGCCAAAAGGACAGCGCCCAGCGCCTGCGCCGCGGGCACCCAAGGGCCGGCTCCCCCCATCGCAATGCCCAGCACCGCGAAGCCTATCATGGCCACGCCCACCGACAGCCCGGGCGGCATGGTCACCATCATCGACCAGATTTCGGCATCCAGCGCGTTGCCATCGGAGGCGAGGCCGACCTGCGTCGTCAGCCAGGCAAGGGCCACCGCCACGCCGCCCACGGCCATCCAGGTGCCGACGCGGCGTAGCCGCGCACGCTCCGCCACGATGAGGCGGCGGCCGAACCCCAGGTCGAAGAGAGCTAAGCCTGCGGCACTGAGGGCGAAGACGTAAAGCGCGAGCCGCGCCGCGGCGCCGAGCCCACGAAAGAGATCGGGCTCGGCGCGCAGCAGCTCTTGGATCAACGCGAGGCGACCGTGAAGTGAACGGTGCCGCTCATCACGTGGCCATCGGCGCCCATCGCGCGCCATTCGACGCGGTAGCCGCCGGGCGCGAGCGGCCCGGTGACCGCGGCCGTGGCCGAGGTCGCCGTCCCACGGCTCGCATCACGCCGGACGCCCATCTCCTGACCGGCCTCGTTCAGCAAACGCAGCGCCGTGACGCGTGAGGGTTCGTTGAAACGGAGCACGACCTGCCGGGGGGTGGTTGAGAGCACGGCGCCCTCGGCCGGCTCGGACGTCTCGACCATGGCGTGTGCCAAGGCCAGTCCGCTGCCGGCGGTCAGGGCTACCATCAACGAGGCAGCACGCAGGGCATGGAGAGGGCGGAAAAATTTCATGTCGGGTGGTCTCCGGTCGATATGGGCGCGCGCTCGCCGCGAAGCCGTGTTGCAGGGAGAAGGGGGCGGACCGGCGCCACTGCCGCCAGCGTTGGCTTGCGCTTCTCGGCGACGGCGGTCCTGTGGCGCGGCAGGAGCAGCGTGACGAGCGTGCCACGCCCGACCTCGCTCCAAACCCGAAGGGCGCCGCCGTGATCCTCGGCGACGGCGCGCGCCGTGGCGAGGCCGAGACCGCTGCCGCCGCCGGCGCTGCGCGCGCGGTCGCCGCGAAAGAAGGGGTCCGTGACGCGCGGCAAGTCCTCGGCCGGGATGCCCGGTCCCCGGTCGCCCACCCGCACCAGCACCGCTGTTGGCTCGACCACGACCTCGACCCAGGGGTCCGTGCCATGCCGGAGCGCGTTGCCGACGAGGTTGGTGATCGCGCGCTTGAGGGCCACACGCCGTCCTTCCACCTCGGCACTGGCGGCCAGCCCACGCTCTTCGACCAGCTGTCCCGTCTCCAGGAACTCGCTGACCACGGTGCGTACAAGGGCCGCGACCGAAACTGGCTCCGCCCGCTCGCCCTCGCGCCCCCCGCGGAGGTAGGCGAGCACGTCGTTCACCATCGTCTCCATCTCGGCGAGGTCGCCGCGAATTGGCTCGGCATCGGCCTCGGGCAGCACGTCCGCGCGCAGCTTGAGCCGCGCGATGGGCGACATGAGGTCGTGGGACAGCGCCCCGATCGCCAGGGTGCGTTGGCGGAATGCGTCGCGGGTTCGTTCCATCATGGCGTTGAGGGCTTCTGCGAGGGCGCGCACCTCTCTCGGCCCCCGCACGAGCACGGATGCCCCGTCCTGTTCGGGGCCGAGGCGGGCGACCGCTGCCGCAAGGTTTGTAACCGGCGCCGACAGCGATCGGGCGGTCCAGCCCACTGCCACCAGGAGCACGAGGCCGATGGCCGCCGCCGAGGCGTGCATGGCACCCTGCTCGGCCGTGAGTGGCCGGAAACCAGGGAGGCCGACCCAAACCCAGCTCCCGTCCTCCAGGCGCGCCACAGCCTGAACGTCCCGCTCCTCCATGTCGCTGCCGGATGCGGCGGGCGTGGCCTTCACCCGCACGTCGGCGACCCCTCGGGCTCGCGACGCGGCTTTCTGTTCCGCCCCTGGCCAGGTATCGCCGTCACCTGGACGCCAGAGGTCGGCGAAGGGCTCGCGCTGCCAGCGCAGCACGGTCCCAGGACCCGACATCGCCTCCGCGACCTGCGTCCGTTCGCTTGCCGGAAGAGCAACCATCACGTCGAACAGCGTCGCGAGCCGTTGCGCCAAGAACTCTTCCGTGGCGCGGTCGGCGGCGCGGCGGAGCAGCACGTCGTGCACCACGACCATCCCCACGAACAGCAGCCCGAACCCGGCGGCGAGGAAGGCCAGCGTCCGCGCGGCGAAGGATTGCGGCAGGCGCATGGCAGTCACGCCCACTCCACATCCGCGACCAGCACGTAGCCTGCGCCCCGCACGGTCTTGATGAGGCCGGCGTCGCTCACCTCGGCCTCCGCGTCCAGCTTGGCGCGCAGGCGACTGACCTGCACGTCCATCGAGCGGTCAAGCCCACCGAAGGGGCGGTTGCGTGCGGCGTCCAGCAGTTGGTCGCGACTCAGCACGCGCTGTGGCCGCTCCACGAAGGCGAGCAGGAGATCGAGCTCACCGCTCGTCAGTTCCACCACCGACCCCCGCGGCGAGAGAAGGCGGCGGCGGCGCATGTCGAGGGACCAGCCACCGAAGCGCGCCACCTCGCGCCGCGCCACGTCAGGCCGGCGGCCGCCTTCCGCGCGGCGCAAGACGGCCCGCAGCCGCGCCACCAGCTCGCGCGGCTCGGCCGGCTTGGTGATGTAGTCGTCGGCGCCGAGCTCCAGCCCCACCACCCGGTCCGACGTGCCGGCGAGCGCCGTCAGCAGCACCACCGGCACGCTACCCTCCTCGACGATCGCACGGCACAGATCGAAGCCTGATTGGCCGGGCAGCATGACGTCGAGCAGCACGACATCCACCGCAGCGGTGGCGAGGAGCCTGCGCATCTCAACCCCGTCACGCGCTCCGCTGGCGCGGAAGCCGTTGCGGCGGAGAAGCGAGAGCAGAAGCTTGCGGAACTCCTCGTCATCCTCGACGACGAGCACGTGCCGCCCCTCGCCCGACAGCGGCGGCTCGCGCGGTTCCGTCCCCGGCTGCTTGTGGTCCATCTTGTGTTGCTCGGCCCGGACCGTCAGAAGAACAGCCGGATGCCAGCCACGACGGTGGATTGCGACGACCGTTCGCCGATGCGACGGACGAGGCCGGAGGCGCCGCCCGTATTGGCTTCGTAGGAGTAGCCGATATAGGGCGCGAACTCGCGGGTGATCTCGTAACGAAGCCGTATGCCGGCTTCGGCCCGGTAAAGACCAGGCGCGATCAGGGCCTCGCGGTCCCAGCCGGCGCTGAAGTTCATTTCGAACTCGGGCTGGAGAACGAGCCGATTGGTGATGAGGAGGTCGTAGGAGGCTGCGGCGCGGAACAGCGGCACACCCCGCTCGCCGATGAAGGCCTGGGCCTGGACCTCGAAGAGGCCTGGAGCAAGTCCCTGGAGCGATATGACGCCATAAGTACGTGGCGGCGTACCCTCGCGCGGACTTAGCCGGAAGTCGTGCCGCACGCCGGCCTGGACATCCCAGAAGTAGCCCACAAGGCGCGAGTACAGCACCTGCACCTCCGCCCGCTCCAGCGCGCCCCCGCCACTCTTAGTCTCGCCGCGGGCGTTCACCCAGATACGGTTGTAGTCCGTACCGTAGTAGGCGAGGCCCTCCAGCGCGTAGACCGGGCGACCGCGGCCGTTGCTGCGCAGCTCGTTCTGGTCCAGCAGCACCGCACCGAAATAAATCTCGTGCGAGGCGCCAGAGGCGTGGGGCCCTGACGCCGCCGCCGTGGTGCCGGCGGTGGCGTTCTGCGAGGTCGCCTGCTGCGCGGAAGCGGCTGACACCGCCCCGAGGAGGAGAGCAAGCGCCAAGGCGAGGCGACGTGGGCCCCTCATCGCGAGGCGACCCGCGCGCCGCGCACGATCTCCACCTTGCGCATCATGCCCGTCTCCATATGAAAGAGCATGTGGCAGTGGAAAGCCCAGCCGCCTTCCGCATCGGCTTCCACGTCCACGTCGAGGGTCGAGCCGGGACGCACGCTCACCACATGCAGCAAAGGGTTCTCCTGTCCGTTGCCGACCTGCGGCTGCATCCAGACACCGTGGAGGTGCATCGGATGGCTCATCATCGTCTCGTTGATGAAATGCATCCGCACCCGCTCGCCCAGGCGCAGGGTGATCGGCTGCGCTTCGCTGAAGCGGTTGCCGTTGATGGACCAGAAGTAGCGCTCCATGTTGCCGGTGAGGCGGATCTCGATCATCCGGTCGGGCTCGCGCACGGGGTAGGGGTTGTTCAGCGCCCGGAGCATCCGGTAGGTCAGCACGCGCGTGCCCGGGGGCGCCCCGGTGTTGACGGCGAAGGGGTCGGACGGTGCCATCGCCCCGTGGCCGGCATGCAGACTGGCCGCCGACATGTCCACTTGCCCAACCTGTCCCGTGCCGGGGGACCCGTGGCCCATCGCGGCGTGATCCATCGCCGGGGGCGCGGCGTTGCGGCGGGCGCGCGTGCCGGTCGCCGGCACGCGAAGGTCGCGGTTGCCAGCCAGCGCGGCTGGCGGCGCCCCGCTCGCCGAGCGCCGGAACTCCTCGTTCACGAGGAGCGAGCGGCTGTCGGTCATGCCGCCGTGGTTCATGCCGGCGTGGTTCATGCCGGCATGGGCTCCGCCCGCGGGGGCGGCGCCATGCCCCATCGCCGAGTGGTCCATCCCCGCCATGCCCACACCCGGCACCCCGCCCGACGGCGCGGCGCCATGTCCCATGGCGGCGTGATCCATGCCGTCCATGCTCATCGGCGCCACTTGGCCTGGCCGGTCCCGCTCGGGACGCAGCGTGCCGCGGTCAAGGCCGGTCGGGCCGTAAGGGCCCCCCATGTCGGCCATGGTCAGCAGCGGCCGCTCACGGTGCGGCGGCAGGGCCAGCATCGGCAGCCCTTCCTGGGTGGCCAGGCTCGCGCTGAGGAAGCCTTGGCGACCCATCGATTCGCCCAAGATGGCGAACTGGCGGCCACCCCTGGGTCGGACCAGGACGTCGAAGGTTTCGGACGGCGCGATGCGGAACTCGTCCACCACCACAGGGCGCACGTTGTTGCCGTGCGCTTGCACCACGGTCATCTCGACGCCCGGGATGCGCACGTCGAAGTGCGACATGGCCCCCGCGTTGATGAACCGCAGCCGTACCGTCTCGCCCGGGTTGTACACCGCCGTGAAATTCTGCTGCGGCGTGCGGCCGTTGACCAGGAAGGTGTAGCCGGTCACGTCCTCGATGTCGGTGGGGTCCATCCGCATGTCGCCCCACATCATGCGGTCGCGGACGGCGGCGGAGCGTGCCGCGGCATCCGGAGCGCGCGCCAGCTCCTGCACGAGGCTGGCCGCCGTGCGGCGGTTGAAGTTGTAGTAGCTCGGGTCGCGCTTGAGGTTCCAGATGACCCGCATCGGGTTGTCGTCGGTCCAGTCGGACAGAACCATGACGTAGTCGCGTTCGTAGCCGTAGGGGTCGGGGCGCGCGGGATCGATCACCAGCGGGCCGTACATGCCGGCCTGCTCCTGCACGCCGGAGTGCGAATGATACCAGTAGGTGCCCCCCTGCACGAGGGGGAAGCGGTATTGATGGCGCGTGCCCGCGGGAATGCCCGTGAAGCCGTCGCTGATGCCCGGCACGCCGTCCTGGCCGCTCGGCAGGATCAAGCCGTGCCAGTGGATCGAGGTGTCCTCGCGCAGGCGGTTCTCCACGTTGATCACCACCTCCTCGCCCTCGCGGAAGCGCAGCAGCGGGGCGGGCACCTGGCGGTTGATGGCGATGGCCGGGCGGCGGCGCCCGGTGATGTTCAATGAAGCGTGTTCGATCGCGAGGTTGAACTCGCGCGGACCCACCGTGTTGAGGCGTGGCTGCGCCAGCGCCACGCCGGTCGCGGCCGGGACGCCGAGCACCGCGGCCCCGGCGGCGAGCGCCTTGCGGCGCGAAAGCATGGATTCGATCAAACTGGCCTCCATCATCAAGCGCGGGCCGCCTACCGGGCGTTCACGTGTTCAGCGATATCGCTGCCATCCGCCCGGCCGCAACGCGGAAACGGCCGCAGCAACAAAACGATGGACAGCGCGAAACACGTGGCACTGGCGCCGCAAGCACGGTTACGCAATACCGCTGGAGTCACTTCCAGAGGAACGCGTTCCAATGTCGAGCATGAAAAGCACTTGGTTCCGCCTCGCCGGGGCTGCCGCCCTGGCCATCGGCCTGTCGGCTTGCGCGGCGGATGGCCCCTCCGCCGTCGCGCCCGTCGCCACGCAAACCTCCCTCGGTGCGAACCCAGCGATGGGCGGAGGCATGGCCGGGATGAGCCACGGCAACATGGCGGGCATGAACCACGCCGGCATGGCCGGGATGAACCATGGCAGCATGGGCGGCATGGACCACAGCCGCATGACGCCGGCTCAGATGCGGACGATGATGGCGCAGTGCGACGGGGTACGGGCCGATGCCCGCCGGGGTGCCACGCTCTCGGCGGAGCGCCAGGCCACCCTCCAGCACTGCGACATGATGCAGCCTGCCGCAACCCCGGCCGGCGGTTCCACTGCGGCGCCAGCCGCCGCACACCGCCACTGATCTACTGACCTTACGCCGCCCCTGTCCTCATCCAGAGGCCACGGGCGGTGCTCGTGCTCGCGAGGGAGGATCACCTCGCCATGCTTCCGCTCAGTCGGTCCGCCCACGGCATGGAGGAAGTGGCGCCTTTCCCCAGCCGTGCCCCGTACTGCCGAATGGATAGGGATAGGCAGCCCGCACGCCCGCCTGTCGAAGTGAACCCAGTCGGCAGAGTGCTCCGCCGGTTCCTCGGCAGCGCCTGGGCCTATGCGGCGGCTCCGAAGCCCCAACTGCGCTTCTCTCCCCTTAACGCGCGGGGTGGTTGCGCATCCACTCGTCCAGTTGCCGGATTTCGCGCGTCTGATCCTCGATAGTCTTCTGCGCCATCCGCTCAATCTCGCGGTCGCGTCCCGCACCGTGATGGGCACGCGACATCTCGATGGCAGCCTCGTGGTGCCGCCGCATCATCATCGCCCAGTCGCGGTCGGCGTCGCCGGTCATGCGCATCGCGGCCATGTCGCGCTGCATCCGCTCCATGGCAGCTTGCATGGCGGGCGAGCCGCCGCCTTGAGGCACCTGCGGGCTGGTGGTCTGGGCGAAGGCGGGAGCTGCGAAGAGCGCCGCGGCCGCGGCGAGGGTGGCAATGCGCTTCATGATGTTCCTCCTGATCGAATCCGGCGCGGAGCGCGCTGAAAGAGGAGAACGGGAGGCGGGCCTCGGAGTTTGCTTTCAGGATAGGCAGCGTCATCAGCAGTGCAGAGGAACCCAACTCTTTGGTCGCTGTTGCCAGCGCCGCCGCGCCAGTCGAACTTGCGTGCATGCTCCCCGAACCCACCCGGCTGCGACCTCTGCTCGAAGCTTGGCGTGCCGACCCTGACGGTTCCTACCGAACCTGGTTCTTGTGGGAGGAGCGGCTCAAAAACTTCCGCTCCATCCGGCGCGGGTTGCGACAGGTGGCGACGGAGATCGAGTCGGGCCGCTTCGGTACCGCCTATCGCGGCTCCTCGCTGGAAACGGTGGTGGGGGCGGTGGCCGAGCAACGTCAGGTGTTCCGCGGGGCCGACCACGCCTTCCTGTGGAAGCCCAAGCTGCGCATCCCAGATATCTACGAGGACGCGGGCAATCAGCGCGCCTTCGGGCACCTGCTCGATTCCTGCCTGTGCTGCGACGGCGAAATCGGCGTGTTGGCTGCGGTACACACGCTGGCCGGGCGCGGCATCAAGGGGCTCGGCCCGGCCGTCGCCAACCTCCTCTATTTCCTGCACCCAACCGTCGTGTCGCCGTCGAATACCGCGATCCTGCGTGGCTGGAACGGGCTGACGGGGGCACGGGTCAGGCTCGGGCGCTGGGACGATTACTTGGCGCTGCGCGCCGGTGTGCTGGCCCTGACGGCCGCGCACCGCGATCTCCTGTCGAACGACCTCGGCGCCGCGGCGGGCTTCCTGCACGACCTTGGTGTGGGCCGCCTGCCAGTGACGCCCTGCCTCGATGACGCTGCGGCCCGCGCCGCTTGGGAGGCGGAGCTGGCACGGGTGCGCGAGGATGGCGCGGAACGCGAGGCGCGCCGTCGCACCGCCGAGCGCGAGGAGGACCGGACCCACACGGAGGTCCAGGCGTGGCTGCGTGACCTGGGCCGTGCGCTCGGCTTCGCGGTCTGGATAGCTGCGAACGACCGCGGGCGCGCCTATGCGGGCGGCCGGCTCGGCGACGGCTGTCTGGAGTCCCTTCCGCCCGCGCTGGCTGCCGCACCGGGCGCGGAAGCAATTCGGCTGATCGACGTCCTCTGGCTCGATGGTGCGGCGTCCCGTGTCGTCGCCGCCTTCGAGGTAGAACATACGACCTCCATTCATTCGGGCATCGTGCGCCTGCTGGATCTCGCGCTCGGGCCGCAGGCGGCGGGGCTGGAGGAACTGTTCCTCGTCGCGCCCGACCGTCGTGAGGCCGAGGTGCGGGCGCAGCTCGCGCGCCCGGCCTTCGCCCGCGTCGCCGACCTGCGCGTGCGGTACCTGCCCTACGGGGGGCTCGCATCGCACCGCGACGCCATCGCGCGCTTCGGCACCGGTTTGAAGGGGATGCGCGAGATCTCGCGCGCTCTGCTGGACTGACTGCAAGTCAGGGCCGGGAAGCGCCGGTTCCGCATTCCGCCACGCGGGACGAGAACTCCTCCGCCACGCGACGAGCGCCGAAGAGCGTCGGCGCCGCGAGGAGCGATGCGCGAGGCGCGCCATCAGGGCTCGGCTGGATCTCCGCCGCCAGCCGCGGCGGCACGCGCCCGGCGGCGCGGATCGAAGGCGGCATGCCGAAGGCCTCCACGCGCCAGCCCGGCTCGTCTGCGAGGACTCGCACGCCGAAACCCTCTCCTTCCCAGGATCGCGCGAGGCATTGCGCGAGCGCTGCGGCGTTCGCCCCATCGGGAGCCGCTATCACCACCAGCGGCAACGGTGCCGCACCGCATCCCGCCGCAACGAGCATGGCCGCCAGGGATGCCAGGCGAGCGATGCCGCCCTGTGTTCCGCCTCCCCTACGAAGCCATCGCATCGCACCTCCAGACCACCTCGACGACGAAGCACGCTGGCTGGCAACAAAATGATGCTGGATCGCCGATCATCGCTCGGCCATTGCCGCGTTGCGGGCTTGGGGCATTTCGCCCCGGGAGACGATACCATGCATCATCACGCCATGGAGGCCTGCATCCAGGCCTGCCTCGACTGCCACAAGACGTGCCTCGCCACCATCGGACATTGCCTCTCGATGGGTGGCCACCACGCGGAAGCGTCGCACATTCGGATCATGATGGACTGCGCGCAGATCTGCGCTGTTTCTGCGGACTTCATGATTCGTGGTTCCGACCACCACGCCCACGTCTGCCGCGAGTGCGCCGACATCTGCCGCGCCTGCGAGCAGAGCTGCGCCAACCACCCGGGAGCGGACGATGCCATGCGCGCCTGCGCCGAGGCCTGCCGCCGGTGCGCCGAGGAATGCGCGAAGATGGCGGCCTGAGCACCCGCCCCGCGGCCCTTGACCTTGCCGCGGGGCAAGCTCCCAGCTGATGCGCTGACCAAAGGAGACCAACCATGACCAGCACCATCCTGATCCCCAACATGGCCTGCGGCGGCTGCGCCAAGGGTGTCGCCGCCACCATCGCCGTCACGGCGCCGGATGCGCGCGTCAAGGCCGACGTGGCACAGCGCCGCGTGACAGTGGTCGGAGCGGCGGACCCGGCGGCCCTGGTCGCGGCGCTGCGCGCCGACGGGTGGGAAGCCTCCACCCCAGGCTGAGCTGCGCAGGCACCTCAACGGCGCGGACCGGTTCTGTGCGCATGCGCGAATCGAGCGTGGGGAGTTCCCCGCCTCGGTGTGCGCACCCCGTCGGGGCGGGACCGAAGCGAGCTACGCCTCGCGAGGCTGGCGATGAGCGCCAACCATGCCCTACAGGGAGGCGCAGATGGATGGAAATTTGGGTGTCGAGATGAGTGGTGGCCACGATGCGGGGGCGAGGCGGGGCCGGAGGGCCGCACTCGTGGCCTTCCTCGCGCTGCCAGGCGCGGCGGCGGCTCAAGAGGTATTGTCCCCCGCGCAACGCGACGCCGTCACGACCATCCTGCGCGACGCGTTGCGGCGCGACCCGTCCATCCTGCGCGACGCCCTCGCCGCGCTGGAGGAGCGCGAAGCCGCCGAACGCGATTCGACGCAGCGCCGAGTTCTGGTGGCGGAGGCAGACGCGCTGTTCCGCGACCCCGCCGACCCCTTCAAGGGTAACCCGCGCGGCGACGTCACCCTGGTCGAGTTCTTCGACGTCCGGTGCGGCTTCTGCCGCGCCTTCCATCCCACCGTCGCGGAGCTGCTGCGCCGCGACCGCGGCGTGCGCGTGGTGCTGAAGGACATCCCGATCCTCGGCCCGAACTCGGTGCTCGCCGCCCGCGCACTGCTCGCCGCGCAGCGCCAGGATCGGTACGAGGCACTGTACGACGCGCTGCTCCGGCTGCGCACGGACACGCCTGAGCCGGTGATCCAGGCCGAGGGGCGTCGCGTCGGCCTCGACTGGGGTCGTCTGCGGCGCGACATGGACGATGCCGCCATCACCCGACGGATCGAGGCCAACCTCGCCCTCGCGCGCCGGCTCGGAATCACGGGCACGCCCACCACCGTGGTCGGTGACGCCGTCATCGTCGGCGCGGTGGACCTCGCGGAACTGGAGCGGCTTGTGCGCGCAGCGCGCGACCGCAACTGAGCAAGGCGTATCGCCGCCCAACCCAAAAGGAGACGCCTATGACCGCCCCCATTTCCCGACGCACTCTCCCGCTTCTCGTCCTCGCCACGCCCGCGGTGGCGCAGCCCGCGCCGCGGGCTGAGGCGTGGCGGGACCCCAACTGCGGATGTTGCGGCGGCTGGGTGGAGCACCTGCGCGCTGAGGGCTTCGCGGTGACCGACCGCGTGGTACCGAGCGTCGCGCCGTACCGCCGCATGTTGAGCACACCAGGCGACCTCCTGTCGTGCCATGCCGCGCGCATCCTAGCTGGCAACGTCGCACTCGCAGTGGAGGGGCATGTGCCGGCCTACGCCATTCGGCGCGCTCTCGCCGAGCGGCCAGCCGACGTGGTCGGCATTGCAGTGCCGGCGATGCCCGTTGGAACGCCTGGCATGGAAGTCCCGGGACGCGAGCCGGAACTCTACGACGTGGTGGCTTGGCGGGCCGACGGCACGCATTTTCCCTGGATGCGGATGCGCGGCGCACGGCCCGCCTGAGCATCGGCGACGGCCGACGTGGCCGTCGCCGGGACGTGGTCCTGGCCCGCCTAAGCGGGCCAGGGTTTGTCCTCAGTGGCGGTGGCCGGCGTGCGCCGCGGGCCGCCCAGCGGCAGCCGGGGCGGCATGACCGCGGTGGCCAGCGCCGTGCCCGCCGTGCGGGCCATGGTTCATCCCCTCCATGCCATGCACCATGGACGGCGGCACCTCGACCTGGCTGGCGTCGCCTGGGAAGGCGGCGACGACCAGGCGAAGCAGCGCGATCTCCTGCGTCTGGTCGGCGACCACGTCCGTGTTCATGAGGTGGAGGAACGGGTTCCGCGCCCCGCCGTTCGCATGGTAGTCGCGCGCCATCTCGACCGCACCCTCGTGGTGGATGATCATCGCCTTGGCGAAGCGTACGTCTTCCACGCTCACGGGACCGACCGACCAGCTGATCGGGGACGGGATAGGCGTTTTGAAGAAACGGCGGTCGCCGCCCATGTTCTCGGTCGCCACGGGCTGCATCAGCACGCCGAAGGGCAGCCGCATCGGCGGGGCGTCGAGGTTCCGCTGCACATCGTCCAGCACGGCGATCTCGAAGACCTGGTTTGCCGCGATGGCGCGCGACAACTGCTGGAGGAGAGGGCTGCTGCGTCCGGGGTTGGCGAGGTAGTCGCGGCTCATGGTGAGCGCGCCGGCGTGATGCGGACGCATGCCGGCCACGTAGTCACGGTCGACCTGTTGCGCCGCCTGGTTGAAGCGAACGTACTGCGTCGTGGTGGCGGTGCCGGTGTAGGCGGAGAAGGGCTCGATCACGAGCGCGTGGGAGGGAAGGGCGATCGCCACCGCGGCGACGGTGCCGAGAAGGGCGGCACGGAGGCCTGTGCGAGCAGCATGGATGGTCATCTTTGGGTTCCTTTCATCCCGGCCAGCGTGGCGCTGGGCGGGGCGACCCATCGGGGTTAGGGTTGGACATGCAAGGCTTGAAGTGCGTGACGAAGTTCAGCCGGCACGGCGCGGCACCATCTCGCCCGCCGGGTGAGAGGCCGCCGACGGGGTTTCCTGCTGGGCCAGCATGGCCGGCACCTGCAGCGTCATCCGCGGCAGGACCAAGCCGGGACAAGGCATCGCACAGGCACCGCGCACACCGTCCAGACCGCCTGTCCCGCCTGGGTCGCCGTATGAATGGAGCGACGAGCCTGCCGTAGCGTGGGCCGTCTCCCGCAACTGAGTGCAGGAATTCATCACGTCCGCGGCCGCTGCCAGCATCGGCAACAGCAGCAACATGGCAGCGAATGCCATCGCGATGCCGCGCAGAAGGCGGCCACGCTGCGCGGCGTACGCCGGCGTGAGGCGGGTGGCCTCACCGGGTTCTCCTCGCAGAACGTGTTCTTGCCTGCCGTGCATGACCGATAATTAGATGGATCATAAATGACATACAAGACATGTTCCCAAGAACTGCCTCACCTCATTATGGCATTGCCATTCGTTATCTTATTGAAATTACTCGACTTATAACCAACTGCGCTCTCGCAAATCAATGCTGCCGTTTGCAACGATTTATGTCAGGCACCCACACCGTCACTTCGGATGACTTCTTTGGAGGAAACCCTTTCCAGGGTGCATCACGAAGGCAGGACTGTCATGGACCATCATCCGCAGGTACGCGGCTCCACCGGCGCGCTGACGTCAAAGGATCCGGTCTGCGGGATGACCGTGGATCCGGCCAAGACGCCGCACCACGCCGAGCACGCCGGCGCCGCATACCATTTCTGCTCGGCCGGCTGCCGGACGAAGTTCGTCGCCGACCCCGCCAAGTACCTGCAACCCAAGCCCATGTTGCGCGCGGAGCCGGTGGTGCCGGGCGCGATCTACACCTGCCCGATGCACCCACAGGTCCGGCAGGCCGGTCCCGGCAGCTGCCCGATCTGCGGCATGGCGTTGGAGCCCGAATCTCCATCTGCTGAGACCAGACCGAACCCGGAGCTCATCGACTTCACGCGCCGCTTCTGGATCGGCCTGGCGCTGACGGTGCCCGTCTTCCTGCTGGAGATGGGAGGCCACCTGACCGGCATGATGCACCTCGTGGGCGGGCCACGGGTCGGCAACTGGATCCAGCTCGCCCTGGCGACGCCCGTGGTGCTCTGGGCCGGCTGGCCCTTCTTCGAACGGGGCTGGCGCAGCCTCGTCGGCCGCAACCTCAACATGTTCACCCTGATCGCCCTCGGAACGGGCGTTGCCTGGCTGTTTAGCGTGGTGGCGACCGTCGCGCCGGGCATCTTCCCCGCTGCCTTCCGGGCAAGCGACGGATCCGTCGCCGTCTACTTCGAGGCGGCCGCCGTCATCGTCGTCCTCGTGCTGCTCGGCCAGCTGCTGGAGCTGCGCGCCCGCGAGCGGACCGGCGGCGCCATCCGCGCCCTGCTGAACCTCGCGCCACCCACCGCACGCCGCCTCGGTCCGGACGGGTCGGAGGCGGAGGTACCGCTGGCCCATATGCATGTCGGCGACCGATTGCGCGTGCGCCCTGGCGACAAGGTGCCGCTGGACGGCGAGGTGCTGGAGGGCGCCTCCAATGTGGACGAGAGCCTGGTGACGGGTGAGCCGGTGCCTGTCTCCAAGGCCGTAGGGGCCCGCGTCACCGGCGGCACCCTGAACGGCCAGGGCTCCTTCGTGATGCGGGCCGACCGCGTGGGCCAGGACACGGTGCTGGCGCAGATCGTGCGCATGGTGGCGGGAGCCCAGCGCTCCCGCGCGCCCATCCAGCGGATGGCGGACCAGGTGGCGGGATGGTTCGTGCCGTTCGTGATGGCCGTCGCCGCGCTGGCCTTTGCCGCTTGGGCCATCTGGGGTCCGGAGCCGCGGCTGGCCTTCGGGCTCATCGCCGCCGTCACAGTGTTGATCATCGCCTGCCCCTGCGCGCTAGGGCTGGCCACGCCGATGAGTATCATGGTGGGCGTCGGCCGCGGTGCCCAGGCGGGCGTGCTGATCAAGAACGCCGAGGCGCTGGAGCGGCTGGAGCGCATCGACACGCTGGTGGTGGATAAGACCGGCACGTTGACGCAGGGCCGGCCGGAGGTGGTTGCTCTGGTGCCGACCGCCGACATGGCAGAGGATGAGCTTCTGCGTCTCGCCGCCGGGCTGGAGCGGCCAAGCCAACACCCGCTGGCCGAGGCAGTGGTCCGTGCCGCCCTTGCACGCGGCCTTTCCGTCCCGTCCGTGGACGAGTTCGACGCGCCGATGGGGCGGGGTGTCACCGGTACGGTCGAGGGGCGGCGGATCGCCGTGGGCAGTGCACGGTTGATGGGCGAGCTCGGCGTGGAGCCGGGTGCGCTCGCGGCCGAGGCGGAGCGGCTGCGCGGTGACGGCGCCACGGTGTTCTTTGTGGCGGTGGACGGCGCGCCGGCCGGGATCGTGGCGGTGGCCGACCCGGTAAAGGAGACGACGCCGGCGGCGCTCGCGGGCCTCGCGGCCGAGGGCGTGAGGGTGGTGATGCTGACTGGCGACAACCGCACCACGGCCGAGGCAGTGGCCCGGCGGCTCGGCATTACGGAGGTCGAGGCGGAGGTGCTGCCCGAGGGCAAGCAGCGCATCGTCGAGCGGTTGAAGGCCGAGGGCCGCCACGTCGCGATGGCGGGCGACGGCGTGAACGACGCCCCGGCGCTGGCCGCGGCCGAGGTCGGCATCGCGATGGGCACCGGCACTGATGTGGCGATCGAGAGCGCGGGCGTCACGCTGCTCGGCGGCGACCTGACCGGCATCCTGCGTGCCCGGCGACTGTCGCGGGCAGTGATGCGCAACATCCGCCAGAACCTGTTCTTTGCCTTTGCCTACAACGCGGCCGGGGTGCCGATCGCGGCGGGGGTGCTCTACCCGGCTTTCGGCATTCTGCTCTCGCCGGTGATCGCGGCAGCAGCCATGGCGCTGTCCTCGGTCAGCGTGGTGGGCAATGCGCTGCGCTTGCGTGCGGTGCGCATCGACTGAGCGCTTGGTGGTGGCTCGTGCCCACCGGGCCAGTCCGAATGGTGCTGACCAGCTAAGCTGGCAGGCTTGATGTCAACCGCTCGCCAAGGAAACCGTGGTTAGTGCTAGCGCCCCGATCGCAATGATGGCGCCTCCGGCCAAGCGCGGCATGAGAAGGACGCTTGACCAACGCGAGGCCAGCATGCCGACGGCGGCCATGAGCCCGCCCTGGGTCAATGCCAAGCCAAGCAGATATGCGAGCATTGCTGGTGCTCCGGAGCCCATCACAGCCTCGCCATGGGCATATCCATGGGCGATGCCAGCCACGGCAAGGAGAAGGCTCCAGACCACGGCGGATCGCCCACTCGTGCTAACCAGAAGGAGACCTACCAGCATGACCGACACCGCGATGAGCGGTTCCGCTGCGGGAAGGACCAACCCGGACACATGCATAGCTGCTCCGGCGGCGGAGGCGGCGACGAACAACAAAGGCAAAGTCGCGCCAAATCGCGACAGGCCCGCCGCAAGTCCCACTGCTACGATAAAAGCCAAATGATCCAGCCCGACCACCGGATGCACCAGACCCGCAAACAGTCCCTCGCTAAAGCCTGCCGGTGGCACGCTGCCGCTCGGCATGTGCGCAGCGGCTGGGTGGGCCAGCAGCATCGCAGGCAACAGCACCATGACGAAGAGTAGCCAGCCTGCAAGCAAGTCGTTTCGACGCATCGGCTTGGCTCCTCATCTCCATCCAGGTGTTGATGATACATCCGTTCGTGGCGAGGGAAACTGACCTGGATCCGGGAAGGGAGAGGCAGGCCAGATTACCAGATGCGTTGTCAGGTACCCGTGGCGATTTAACTGTTGCTGCACTTGACCTTCCCACCGAGGCAAAAATCAGCCTGATCTAGAGATGCAGCCATTCGAGCAACAGACAACGATAAAGCGCAGAAGAGCCAACTGGATTGGCCTCTGGACCCTCTACCGCCGGGAGGTCCGCCGCTTCCTTGCGGTGTCGGCGCAGACCGTGGCTGGGCCCGTGGTGACGACGCTCCTGTTCCTCGTCGTGTTCTCCGTCGTCATGACCCGCCGTGGGCAGCTAGAGGCGGTCGGCGGTGTCCCCTACCTTGCCTTCCTCGCTCCGGGCCTCGTTGTGATGGCAATGGCCCAGAACGCCTTCGCCAATGCCTCGTCGTCGCTCCTCATCGGCAAGGTGCAGGGCAACATCAGCGATTTCCTCATGGCCCCGCTCTCACCCTCCGAGTTTGTCGCGGGCTTCGCGCTTGGCGCGGTCACGCGTGGCCTACTGGTCGGCATCGTCGTCGGCCTCGCTATGTGGCCCTTCGTCCCATTGGGCCTCGCGCACCCGGCCTTCATCGCCTTCCATGCACTCGCCGCCTGTATGCTGCTCGGACTGCTGGGTATCCTCGGCGGGCTGTGGGCGCAGAAGATGGACCACCTCGGCGCGGTGACGAGCTTCGTCGTCACGCCGCTCACCTTCCTGTCAGGGACCTTCTATTCGATCGCCGACTTGCCCACCGCCTTCCAGGCGGTCATCCGCGCCAACCCTTTCTTCTACATGATTGATGGCTTCCGCTTTGGGATGACCGGCCACGCCGACGGCTCTCCGATGGTCGGGCTGGCTGTGATGACCGGCGCAAACATCCTTCTCGCCGTTGCCTGCCACCGCCTTGTTGCCACCGGTTGGAGGCTGAAGTCCTGATGGGATCGGGCCTGCTCGAACTCCTGATCCTGCCCGTGGGCCTAGGCCTCCTCGGCTTCGTTGAACCGTGTTCCATCGGGTCCAGCCTGCTCTTCATCAAGGCCGTGGAGGGAAGGCCGGTCGCCACCAAGGTCATGCAGGCGGTGGTCTTCACGCTCACCCGTGCCGTACTTATCGGCTTGCTCGGCGTCGTTGCCGCGCTCGTGGGCACGGCCTTCACCGGCTTCCAGCGGGCTGGCTGGGTGCTCTTGGGCACTCTCTACGTCGTCCTTGGGCTGGTCTACCTGACGGGCAATGCTGGGCGGCTCATGAAGGCGCTGGGACCGGGCCTCGGGCGGCTCTCGGCCGTCCAAGGAGCCGCGGCGCTGGCCGTCCTGTTCGCGCTCAACATCCCGGCCTGTGCCGCACCGCTGTTGGCGGCGGTGCTTGGCTCGGCTGCGGTCGGTGGTGAGGCGCAGGTGGTGCGAGGCTTCGTTACCCTGGCGCTGTTCGGTCTGGCGCTGTCGCTCCCAGTGGCGGTGCCCCTGCTCTGGGGACCGGCTCGGCACGTCCTTGACCGGCTGGCGTCGCTTTCCAGCCGGGTGCCGGTCGCCATCGGTCTCCTGCTCGCTGCCCTTGGCGCGTGGTCAATATACTTCGGCTTGTTCGTGCCGAGCGGGGGTAGCTGAAGCCATGGTACAGGGCGGCGGACCCACGAACGCGGTCGAGATCGAGAACCTCAGTAAGGTCTACGCGGGGACGGCAAAGCAGACTGGCAAACACGCTCTCAGGGGAGTGGACCTCGCTGTCCCACATGGCACCATCTTCGGCCTCCTTGGGCCGAACGGCGCCGGGAAATCGACCTTGATCAACATTTTGGCCGGACTCGTCCGTAAGTCAGACGGCCGCGCACGTATCTGCGGCATCGACATCGACGACGAGCCCCGCGCCGCCCGCGCTTCGATCGGCGTCGTCCCGCAGGAACTCACGCTTGACCCCTACTTTCCGGCGCGCGCTGTGCTTGACCTCCAAGCAGGGCTGTTCGGCGTACCCAAGGCGGCTCGGCGCACCGACGAACTCCTTGAAGCCCTTGGACTGGCGGACAAGGCCGATGCGCCCGCCCGCAGCTTATCCGGAGGCATGCGGCGGCGACTGATGGTCGCCAAGGCGATGGTCCACAATCCGCCAGTCCTCGTTCTCGATGAGCCAACTGCTGGCGTGGACGCCGCGCTTCGGGAGCAGCTTTGGGATTACGTCAAATCCTTGAACCGCAATGGCACAACCGTGCTGCTGACGACGCACTATCTTCACGAGGCCGAAGCGATGTGTGACCGCATCGCCGTCCTGGCCGCTGGCGGCATTCTTATCGATGACACAACCGACGCCCTCCTCCAACGGGTCGAGGATAGGACACTCGAGATCGAAATATCTTCGCCCATCAACGAAGTTCCCGTTGAACTCCGCCGCTTCGGTGCAATCCTGTCTGGCAAGCGCCTTGTGTTTCAATATGGGCGTGGCAGAGGCGTTGCCGATGAGATCCTGCGCGCAGTTCACGCTGCGGGACTTCACGTGGCCGATATGACGACGAGCCAGCCAAACCTCGAAGAGGTTTTCCTGGGCCTCCTCCGCAACACGGGCGGACGCAGCGAAGGCGCTGGCTGAGCAATGCAAGAAAAACCGTTTGACACGATATCGATCGGAGCTCGCCGGCGGCGCCGCCGGACCTTGGAGGAGCAGGTTCTAGCTGCGTTTAAACAAGCTGTGGCTGAGAATCAGCTTGATGTAGCCGACCATCTCCTGCGAGTGCTCGAAGGCTTGGTATCCGACGAAGGAGTGGGTTCGAGCTTGGATGATGCCTACATCCTGATCGCAGAGCCAAAAGGCATTGAATGCTGAGTTGTGGGACGTTGACCGCGTTGTTGCTGTTGGTCTCGGCCCTCGAAACCTGCTCCGGCGGGCTTGCAAGCTTTTCGAACGCTGGTCTTGCCCCCAACACTCATCGAGGACTGGTCATTCAGCCGCACGCTTCCGGTGCAACTGACGTGCTCCCCTGAAATGGCTCCATTTTTCGGTAGAGTCCGATCCAGCAAGGGACGGACGAATGAAGCGCAGCAGGTTCAGCGATGAGCA
>LNFM01001903.1_pt1 | contig 45538 bp, 63 predicted proteins | sample 596031 | NCBI WGS metagenome assembly LNFM01 (sample SAMN04254537, study PRJNA301005) | activated carbon metagenome | isolation source: dual media filters at the Ann Arbor, Michigan drinking water treatment plant | place: USA: Ann Arbor
GGCGGCGCCGGGCGGCGCGGCGAAAGCCACGCCGCCGCCCGCCATGAGCGCCAGCAGCAGCAGCGCCGCCGATGCGGCCAACCAGCGGGCCGGCCTATTGCAGTTCGCGGATAAGCGCCAGCTTGCCCGCGTCCGACACCGCGCGGGCGCCGGCGAGCCAGTATCTGGCGATCCGGGTTTTGACGCCGGCCGCGGCGGCCCAATGCTCGGCCGTCTTGCGCGGCCAGATGCCGCGCGCGGCCCGGGCGTAGATTCCGGTGCACTCCAGTGCACCGCGGTGCACTCCAGTACACCGGATTGCGGTTGAGAAACCGGCCGCCCCCGATTCGATTCCACCCATGACCACGCCCTCACGCTACCGACAAAGAAACCCCCGCCCGACCTACCGCCCACTACCGTTTGGGCGCAAAAGTCGGGGTTGTTTTTTACAATTAATACACGTTGAACTCTTAGCCTGCCGGCCAAGAACACCACAACTGGCAAGGAGCAAGTATGGCGAGAACGGCCTTTGTCGACACCAGCAACGCCCCGGAGTTTTTCGCCCACGAACTGCACGATTGCGAATTGTTCGGCGCGGTCTGCCGGCTGGTGCCGGTGGCCTATCGCAAGAACGCCAGCGGGATGTTTGTCGCCGAGGCACCGTGCACGTTGGTATTGCCAACCACGATCGTTGCCGGCGCCGCACGGCTGATCCTCAAACGGCTGGAAGGCGGAGGTGCTCACTGAACCAGCCTCATGAGGGTTTTTCGCTCCCGCTGGAGCCGCGCGCCGGTGAAGGCACCGTTGGTTTCAACCTCGATGCGCGCCTGGAGATCGGCGGACATGCCACGCTTGCCTTGCAGAATCGAAGACAGGTGCCCCCGTGAGATACCAAGGCGGCGCGCGAACTCAGCATCGCTACCGACGTTTGCGTCGATCCACTCCGCCAATGGATGCTCCCGCTCTTCTGGCTGATTCATGATAGATGTTTGCCATCAGCAAACGGCATTTGCAACCGAAAAAGTTTGCTGTGGGCAAATCGCTTTTTCGCCCGCGCCGACCGACAATCACGGCATGTTAAAACGCCCGCGAAATCAGCCGAAAATCGCAAATCGCACGCGATCTTTTCGCGGACGGATGCCCCGCCGCCAGCCAGGACCGACCGAACAACTTCACATTGGATCTTGGCTCGCGGCACTCGAACTCAAGCAGATTGATGTCGCACAGCGCGCCAAGATTGGCCGCGCCTACCTCAACAATCTGATCAATCCCAAGACACCAGATAAGCCGCCGAACCCATCAGCGTTGGTGATGCTGCGCCTATCCCGCGTTATGGGCGTCAGCGTAAACGAATTATACGAAGAACCGCCGACCAGGGCCGAACTGGCTCGCCTGCGCCGATATCAACCCGCGACATTGGGGAGCCTGTTGGAAACGAGGAGCTAGAACCGCATGCGCGCCGCGCTCGCTTTCTTCATTCTCGCACTACCATCAGCCGGATACGCTCAAGAGGCCACCCTACTCTGCGCACTTGTTAAAGATGATCCCGCGCGGCTGGCTTGCTTCGATGCCCTCACGCGCAAGCCGGCGGCCGACCGTGGACCTACACAGGCGGCAGAATGGCATATTAGCGAGAGCCGCTCGCCATTGGACGACGGCCCGCAGGTCCACGCAGTACTTTTGTCGCGCGATGGACGGTCCTCGCTCGTCCTGCGCTGCCATGAGAATGCAACGGAGGTCGCATTCTCGGACAAAGAATTCCTGGGTACTGGACAAGCGATCCGCATGACCTACCGTATTGGGAAGAACCCACCTATCAATGGCAGCTGGCTGCCATCCCAGCAGGGCGTGGCTGCTTTTGCCCCCAATGCCGGCTCATTCCTTCGCGCCCTCCCCGACCACGAAATGTTGTTTCTACGCGCCACCGGCTGGCGTGGCCAGAGTCACGACGGCACCTTCGATTTAGGCAAGGTCTCCGAGGTCCGCGAACGTATCGCCATGGCTTGCAAATGGTCCGCAGCTCCAACCGGCAAGGCCAAGGCGCCAAAATAATCTCCCGCTTGAAAGGTGTTTTCTATCAGCAAACGTTTTCGCTTGACCGAAATGTTTGCTTATGGCAAACATCTGGTCGTGACCGACCTCAACCCGTAGCGACTGATCGTTATGCCCAAGCGTGAGCTGATCGACATCGCCGGCGAGGTCCGCGGCGAAACCGACAAGGCGATACGTCTTTTTGACGGCAAAACAATCGCCTGGTTGCCGAAATCGCAAGTTGAGGACAACCGCGACGGGACGTTCACGATGCCGGAGTGGTTGGCCAAGGATAAGGGTTTCATCTGATGCCGATGACCCCTCCGTCCGACCCGCTCGCCGAGCTGATCACCCTGATCGGCGGCGAACCGCAGCGTCCCCCACAGTCAGGAGTAATCATGAACAAGCACCAGCGCAGCCAACCGGCCGCCGCCCAAGCCAGCCAAGCCTTGGCCGAGGCCGCACTCCACGACAGCACCGCCGACATCAACGACATCGACACCATCGACGACCTGCGCGCGGAGATCGACGAACTCAGCGACCTGGTGGTGGCGCTCAAGCGCACCAATCAGCAACTCAATGCCGAGAACGACCGGCTGGTGGCGCTGCTCGAGCACGCCGGTGCCGAGCACGCCTGTCAAACCATCCAGCTGCGCGCCGAGCTGGAACGCGACCGCGCCGAGCGGCGCTATTACGAAAAGCTGCTCGACTATGCCCGCGCCACCACCCACGGCGTCGCCGAAGCGCTCGCCGATGCGCTGAGCCGGCACCAGCAAAGCGCGCAGCGCCAGATCGGCCAGCAGCGCGGCGCGGAGTCCGACCGATGACCGCGCTATCGCCGATCCAGGCCGGCGCGCTGCGCAGCGCGCTGGCCGAACCGCTGCACCGGCTGCGCGGCAACCGCTGGGTGCGGCAATCGCTGTTCGACACTGTGGGCGGCGCGCACCGCAGCAGCACCGTGCGTGCCTGTGTCCGCCGCGGCTGGCTCAAGACCACCGGCCGCGCGGTCGGCCGCATGCACCTGGTCGAGATCACGCCGGCAGGCCGCGCCGCGCTGTTGCACAGCCCGCCCAGCATCCGCGCCCAAAATCAGCGACCGGCGATCGCCGCGGCGGTGGAGCACAGTCCATGACGATGGCGAGCAACATTTTGACCAAGCGCCCGGCACCGCCGGTCACCGAGGATCGGATTTGGCGGGAGTTCCGCGCCAGCCAGATCCGCGCCCGCGAGCGCTATGCCAACCTCACGGCCGATCGGCGCGATGACATCGTCGTGACGACGGCGCAGGTGGCGGAGCGCCTATTGAGATATTAACACCATGACCAATGCACTTTGCACCCTGTGCGGTGCGCCGATGCCGGCCGGCGAGGAAATGTTCAAATTCCACGGCTATAGCGGGCCGTGCCCTAAGCCGCCCAAGGCGCGTGCGGCCGATACGGGGGTCGAGCGCCCCCCGACTGGGCCGCGCTCTATCGCGACACCGCCCACACGCCGGATTGATCGGTGGCAGAGCGCTCGCTTCGACGATCGGCAGATCGCCTATTGGGCGGACGATGGTGGTATCGCTTTAACTTCCACCGATGCACGGAAGACGGGTGATTAAGGATTGGCATGAATGTCCTCGACCTATTTTCAGGCATCGGCGGATTCAGCCTCGGCCTCGAACGAGCCGGGATGCGAACCGTTGGGTTCTGCGAAATCGACGACTACTGCCGCGAAGTCCTGGCCGAACGGTGGCCGGGAGTCCCATGCGCCATTGATGTCACCGCCCGAGAATTTATCCCAGGAGAGGCCGACATCGTGTGCGGAGGCTTCCCCTGTCAAGACATCAGCCACGCTGGGCAACGTGCCGGAATTACCGGAGAACGTTCGGGACTCTGGCGGCATCTCCTACGAGCCATTCGCGTGGTTCGACCCCGTTACGCAATCGTGGAGAACGTGGCAGCGTTGCTTGGTCGAGGGATGGGCAGCGTTCTCGGGGACTTGGCCGAGATCGGGCAGGATGCGGAATGGCATTGCATACCGGCGAGTGCCGTTGGTGCCCCTCACATCCGTGATCGGGTCTGGATCATTGTTGCCGACCCCTCGCGCGGAGGGGATGGACTCGATGGGCTCGGGCAAGCACTCGAAAGACAGCTTGCTGGTTCAGTCGCGTACTTGGCCGACACCTACCGCAGTGGACGGCCGGAGGGGCAACAAGCCGCCGCGGCCCTGGGACACGGGCATTCCGCTCGCGCAAGCGGTGGTGCTGTATCCGACGCCATCAGCGAGCGAGTACACGTCGAACCGTTCACCGTCGCCGAATGCAGCGGTGCGCTACTCGCTCACGGGGATGGCGCGGTACAACAAGTGGCCCACGCCGACAGCACGGGACTACCGATCGGGCGACCAGCCGAACAGCCGCAGAGCCCAGGCGAAGCGATCAGGCGAGTGGCACAGCCCGAACCTGAACGATATTGCGGCGCCTGGTGGGCAGTTGAACCCGACGTGGGTCGAGTGGCTCATGGGGTTCCCGCTCGGGTGGACCGACTTAAAGCGCTTGGCAATTCCGTCGTCCCGCAAATCCCGGAAATCATCGGGCGGGCAATCATGAGTGCCGAACGCCCATCATTAACTTCTACCAAACGGCCGGGTGACTGATGCCACGCACCGGCGCCACCATCACCCAGGCCGATGTTGCACGCGCTATCCGCGCCGCAAAGCAAGCCGGCGCCGCCGAGGTTGAGGTCACCACCCGCGACGGCGGCAAGATTTTGATCCGGCTGACGCCGCAAAGCACCGAGCCCCCCGTTGCACAGCGGCAGCCGGTGGTGCTGTGATGGACGCCATGCCGCGCCCACGCCCGCCATTTTTGCAGCGCGCCGTCACCCGCCACGGCCGGGTCGCCTGGTACGTCCGGCGCGACCGCGGGCCGCGCCTACGGCTGCGATCGGCCTATGGCTCGCCGGAATTTGAGCGCGAATATCAGGCGGCGATCGCCGGCACGCCGAAGCCCGCGCCGCGTGGCGAAAGCGCGGGCACCGTGGCCTGGTTGATCGCGCGCTACCGCGAGACCACCGCCTGGCGCGATCTGTCGATGGCGACCCGGAAACAACGCGAGAATATTTTTAAGGGCGTGCTCAAGACCGCCGGCCATGAATCGATGGCGCTGGCGGCGGCCGATATTATTGCCGGCCGCGATCGGCGCGCGGCGACGCCCTATCAGGCGCGGCATTTTCTGGATGCGCTGCGCGGGCTCTACCGCTGGGCGCACGCCGCCGGCCTGGTCAGGCAGGACCCGACGCTGGGCGTGGCGCCGCCCAAGACCAAAAAAGGCCCAGGCTTTCCGCGCTGGACGGAGGATGATGTCGCCGCTTATGAGCGGCGCTGGCCGATCGGCACCAAGGAAAGAGTCTGGTTTGATGTGCTGTGCTACACCGGCGGCCGGCGCGGCGATGCGGCGGTGATCGGCCGCCAGCATGTGCGCGATGGCGTCGCGACGTTTCGCACCGAAAAGAGCCGCGGCAAAGTCACAGTGACGATCCCGATCCTGCCGGTGCTGGCGCGCACGCTGGCCGCCGGGCCATGCGGCGACCTGACCTTCATCGTCGGCGCGCGCGGCAAGCCTTTGACCAAGGAGTCGTTCGGCAATGCTTTCAGCGAGGCGGCGCGCGCCGCCGGCATCGCCAAGTCCGCGCATGGCGTGCGCAAGATCGCCGCCATCCGCGCGGCGCTCAACGGTGCGACGCTGGCGCAGCTCAATGCACTGTTTGGCTGGACCGGAACGTCGATGGCGCTGCACTACACCCAGGAGGCCGACCGCATCCGGCTGGCCGGAGCGGCGGCGCATATGCTGGCGCCGCGCGACCAACAGAACGATTCTGGAACATCTATGCCCTCACCTCGCCGGAAGGTGCGGGCGTCAGAGCGAAAAGACCAATGATATCAATTAGATTTTTTGGTGCTGGTGGGAGAGGTAGGGGGGCAATAACCACTACCAATCAACACCTTACAGCAAGGTGCGGGCAAATCAACCGCATTGAAATCAAACGGCTTTTTTCGACGCCGCCCTCACCTGACTGCGGCGTCCGCGGAGGGCAATCCAAATGACCGACCGACTGACACCAGACGCCAAGGCCGCGATTGAGGCGGCGAGAGCAGGCGGTGTGGCAACCGAATCCCGGGCGGGACAATACACCTGCGAGGAAGCAACCCCTGCCCTTCGCTTCGTCGAGCGCGACGGCAAGCGCATTCTACAACAGGGCTGGTCAATCACAAGATTCCGGCATTAGGTAGCAAATGCACCAACTGACTTGAGGGCAGACGTTGTCGGTTCGGCTATCTTTCGCCAATGGCGAACACGATCCTTTTGGCAGGGCTGGTCAAGCGCCGTGCGCAACTGGCCGGCGACATAGAGGCCGCTCACGAGAGGGGGCCTTTTCTTTAGCGTAGATATAATGCCCGAGTCGACTCTTCGGAACAAGCATTTTAATGTCAAAAATCGTCATTAAAATGTAACGAGTTGCGTAATGGCCGGTGCGCCGCCGAAAGAAGAGACGGTCATCGTCCGGATGGCGTTACCAAAAACGCAGTATGCCTATCTGCGTATTTTGAAGATCAGGACCGCCTTAGGCGCATCTGAATCAGATGTCGCGCGGTACATACTGACCCAGCGAATCGAGCAAATGATTGCTGAAAAATACCACGATGTGAATCGGGTGCCGGAGATTGGCGAGGGCGAGGGCTAAAGCCCGCGCTGCCAATATCCTTTCCAGTTCCGCGACACCGCATGACCAAGCGCCAAGCCAAGGGCGCGATGGGCGAGTGCGCCGTTGTCGTCCCGGCGGTGATCTTCCAGCCACGCCGCATGCGCAGCGTATTGGTGGAGATATTGGCCACTGACTTTGTGATGCTGTCCGCCGACCATCCGGCGTAAGCGGCTGAAATAAGACTCCGCCTGATTGGTGCATGCGCCGTTGTCCGAGAATGCGAGCGAGTGATTGATCCGCTTGGCGGTGTACCAAGCGTGCAAGCCATCCCATGATGACGCTTCGTCTGCGAGGATCAGCGAGCCCGCGCGCACGCGATCTTGGATCATGCCGAGCGATTGATCTTCAGACTTGAAAACGCCCGTCAGCGTGCGGCCCAGGCGTTCACGCATGGCAACCACGACGCGGCGCTTGTTGCTGCGGTTCTCCGACAACCGACGATCCTTGCGTGCGTCCTTGTGGTTCGCCGGGCGCACGTGACCGCCGAAATACGCGCCGTCGATTTCAACTTCGCCAAACAACGTCTCGCCCTTCGTCTCGGAAGCGAGCGCTTCGCGGATTTTGTGAGCGAGAACGAAAGCCGTCTTGTGCTGGCATTTCAAATCGCGGGCGAGCTGTAACGCGGCGATACCCTTCGCACCGTTGACGATGATGCAGATCGCGGCGAGCAAATCGGTAAAGCTCATCTTGCGCGACGCGAGGATAGTGCCGCTCGTCACGGAAAACTGCGTGCTGCAAGCCGCGCATTTGAAGCGACGGCGCGTGGTGATCTTGTAGTGATCGAGGCCACCGCACTTGGGACAAACCGGCTCGCCCTGTGTGGCGGACCAACGCAGATTGCAGAATGTCTCGTAAGCCTTGTCCTCGCCCATGGCATAGATCGCCTTGAGGGAGAGGGTCCGGGCAGCGGCGGAAAGGAGGAAGTGCTGGGCCATTTGTCATCACATCCGATGTAAACTACATCGAATATGATGATGTCATACCACGTTGTCAATGGTAAATACATCGGATATGATGATTTTTACCTACAGATGCGGGGTAGCCACAATGCCAAAAAATCCTCAATGGGAAGAACGGGTCAAGGGTCTTCTGAAAGCCGAGCTGAAACGTCGGAACGTCGGCTATCGGGAATTGGCCGAAAAGCTCACGGCCATGGGCATCCCAGAGACCGAACGCAACATCGCCAACAAGATCGCCCGCGGCGGATTCACAGCCGTATTCCTGATCCAGTGCTTGGATGCGATTGATTGCCAGTCCTTGCGGATCAAGGACTCGGCTTAGGAGCTGGTGGTGGAGGCATGACGGTCGGCGCGGGGGCTGTAATGGCCGGCGGCGAGGCGGGAGCCGGCGCCGGACGATCAAATAGCTTCGGGATCGCCCATTGCAGAAAGCCGCCTAGGATCAGCAAGCCTATTCCGATCAGCACATTTGCTACAGTGAAGAAGCTGCTGATGTTTTCTAATTTAGAGCGTAGCGCTGCGTCCTCTTGTTTTCTTGCCTCCTTCTCTTCCGTTAGACCATGCAACAGCGATTTGATTTGGCCCGACTGTTCTTCCAGTGCGGCGCGAAAGTCTCTTCGCCAAGTCTTGTCGTCACGGACCTCATCCTGCAAAGCGTCGAACTGCGCTTGGAGAGCAAAGATTTTGTCGATCAGTCCCTTCAGCTCAACAGGCTTGTAGTTGCGAATTAGGTTCTTGAGTTCGTCCGGAAAGTCGTCATCCGGAACAGATTCAGGATGGGGAAAATCAGTTATTTCCGCGCCCGAGAGTTCATAAAAAAGCGCTGCTATTAGCTTCTTTCCTGCCTGCAATGGGAATGGCGTAGACGAAAAATTGTACAGCCCGATAAACAGCGGACCCTTGTACAAGGGGTCAATACAAAATCCGCCCAAGGCGATGACGCCCTGATGGCTCAGCTTTCGTTTGGTGCTCAGAACTGCCGTAATATTGTTTGGCAATTCAAGCCGCTCCAATGTCCGGACGAATACGACCTCGCCCGGCTCGACTTGGATTCGAGCTCGCTGCTCTTCCGTCAGATTATTTAGATTTACCGGCGCGCCGCCGTAGGACGATTTCAGGATGAGCGGACTCATCCTGAAGTCATATTTCGCGCCCTCGACGCAGTTGGCCGCTCCATTTTTTATGAAGCCGCCCTCGCCTATGGCGTCAATGAGGTGTTCGCCAGTGATTAGCGTTGACACCGGCCCAAAGCCCCTTGCAGACGGTACACGCGAAAGTTGATTCGGTGGATCATACATAGTTCGCTCCTGGGCTCAAGGTATGCCGCGAACGAACGGGGAACACGATTCTGACTCGCGACCCTTTGTCAATGGGTCGCGGGGATGGTCCCGTTCGTTGGTGCGTTTGCTACCTAATGCCGCAAGATTCTATGCAGGCAGGCCGCCGCTCGGACGCGAGACCGAATGGCGCGACGTGCCGCTTGAAAAAGAGTGACCGCTAAGGGGCAGCAAATGACGGACGCCGAAATTGACCGAATAATTGCGGAGATCGACCAAATGGCGCAGTGCATCCCTCTGCCTCGGCCTGCACGGCGTTGTTCGACTTCGAGAAATCTCTGTAACCGGACATCGGGTCTCTCCCGCCTGCTGTGACCGGGGCCGATCCCCGCGCCAATGGCCGAAATATAGACCCCTCGACGGGCGAATGTCAACTGCAAGGTCAGTACCCCTTTCCTGCTGACACAAAACAATTGACGTTACCATTACAGAATTATTGTCCACTTGTTGTAATCTTTCAGTTGACAACTGTCATCTTCCGGTTTACATTGATCGCCATCGGCAAAGGGGATAGGCGATGATCAAGAGCTGGAAAAACCGGGACCTGCGGGACTTCTTCGAAACCGGCCGCGCGCGGCGGATCGACACCAAGCTGCAACGCCGGATCGCCGCCAGGTTAACCGCGCTCAACCAGGCCAAGGGCTTGCCCGATTTGAACATTCACGGCTATGAACTGCACAAATGGTCCGGCGCCTACGTTAACAAGTGGTCGATCTCAGTCAGCGGCCACTGGCGCATCACATTCACATGGATTAATGGAGACGCCCACGATGTCGACCTCGAACAGCCTCACCCATGAAGCCCCGGCGGGTTACCCCGCCGGCGGTCGCCCTGCCGGAGCTGCCGCCATGACCAGCCTCCCCGCCCGCCGCCGCAAGGTCGCCCCACTGCACCCCGGCGCGGTCGCCGCCGACGTGCTCGAAGACAACGGCGTCAATGCCAATAAGGCGGCCATCGCCATGGGCATGTCGCGCCAGCACCTCGGCAAGGTGCTGGCCGGCAAGGGGCCGGTCACGCCGGACACCGCGCTGCGCTTCGCCGCCTATTTCGGCAACACCGCCGAGCACTGGCTGCGCATGCAGGCCGACCACGACCTCTGGCAGGCACGCACTCAGATCGGCAAGGCCCTCAGCGCCATTGCGCCGCTGAAGGATCGCGCCGCGTAGCGCCGAACACACGCGACTCGCTCCGCATTTGTCCACAAATGTCCGCTCTTGTCTGTTGACTTTCGGTCCCAACCTTTAGTCGCTCACCGCCGCATCTCAAGCCCGTCGATCCGCCGCTCGTTCTGCTCGATCCGGTAGTCCCGGATTTTGAAATCCCGCTCGGCGTCGTCCCGGCTGTAGCGCGCCGCCCGTTGCAGTTCGAACCGCAACACGTCCAAATCCGCCCTGATCTGCTTGTCGTTCGATTCGACCAGCACCATGTTGTGCTGGATCGTTTGACTGAGCAGCTTGATGGACTGACCGGTGTTGTTCACGGTCGTCACCAGCCAGACCATGGCCGGGACGCCGAGCGCGGAGAAAATCAACATCGCCAGCCGCGCCAGCCCCTTGAAGGCCAGACTTTCAATCGCGCTCTCGATTTTGGTTTTTGCGTCATCCATGGTGTTCAGCATCCTACGAGAGACAGCCCAGTGATCCGCGGCTTGCAGCCGATCGCGCCGATCGGTTGCGGCGCGGGCTTTGGCTTTGCGGCCGCCTTGACCTTCGGCGGCGGGTTCATGCGATCGAACACATCGCGGTGCTGGCAACCAGCCAGCACCAGCGCAACGATGATGACGGCGAGCGCGCGCATGCTACTTCACCCCCGCGGCGGCGCGCGCGGTGCGGCAGCGCTCGTTCTCGCGGGCGATCTGCCGCAAGGTCTCGGCGCTGTCGGCGCGCGACGGCCGGATGATCCGGCATTGCTGCCCAAACGAATCCACCACCGTTGGTGCCGGCGCGGCCGTCAAACAAAATAGGATGCAGATGGTTGGCCAATCAGTCACGGAAGTCCCCTTTGCCTTCCAGCGACGCCTTGATCTCGGCGTCGCTCATTTTGTCGAACCGCTCGTCGATTTCCTTCAACAACGCGGCGGTCCGGTTGAGCGCCAACAGCGCCCTGCCATTGGCGCGATCCTCGCCGAGCTGCGTCAGCTTTTCATCCCGCACATGCTGAAACAGCCCGTTGGCGAGTTTGAGAAACAGATGCGCGATCTGGATTAGCGCGGCCGCACCGCTCACGGCGCGGCGGCCTTCTTGGCGAGGCTCGACCAGACGCCGACCACGGCGGTCGACACGAGCAGCCCGATCGCGGCCTGCACTTCGGGCGTCAGAAACGGCACCAGCGCGCCGCCCAGCCAGCCGGACGCGGAGCCGAGCAGCGCGGCGACGGCGGCGCGCGCCCAGCCGCCCAATTGATTGGCGTCGATCAGCGAGGTCAGAAACTTCATGGTGGTTCTCCTGTGTTGGTTGTTTTCGAGACGCTACGCACGTTCGATGAATCGGCCGGCCACCCAGCCGACCCGCGCGGTGCCGGAGGCATCGCGCAGCCAGACCCGCAGCCATTCGGTGGCGCCGTTTTGCGCACTGCCGAGGATCGCGAGTTTGGTGCCTTTCGGCAGATTGGCCACGCGCGGCGATGTAACGCTGGCGGCGCTGCGCAGGTTCAAGCCGGCGTCGCCGACCGCGGCAGCGACCATGCCTTCCGGCTTGCGATCCGGCGTCACCATCGCCGGCGGCCGTTCCGATGGTGGCGGCGCGGCCGGATGCTCGCCGCCATGTCCCATATATTCCAGCACGCTCGCGATAAAGGCCGGCTTGTCATCGGCCAGATCTTTGCCGGGGCAATCGTGATTGGTGCGGCGGTCTTCCTTGTGCAGCTTGATGGTTGCGGGATCGAGGCCGAGCCGTTCATGCAGCAGGGCAAACAACGCGATCGCGTTCTTCTTCATGCTCAGCCCCGGCCCGAGATCGTCATCCTCGCGGCTATAGTCGCCGACGCATTCGATGCCGAGCGCGGTGCCGTTCCAGGAGGGGCTGTGCGTGCCCTTCTGGTTGAACGGCGTGAAGGTCCAGACGAATTCGTCGTCGACAAAGGCGTGCGGCCCGCTCGGCCAGCCCATCTGGTCGCGATAGTAGCCGATCAGATTCTGCAGCCGCTGCACGCGCGGATAGGCCTTCCACTGCGCCAGCGTCGGCGCGGCGGTGTTGTGAATCACCATGAAGGACGGCCGCCAGGCGGTAAACGACAGCCCCCAGATATGGGCGCGCAGTTGCTCGATCCGCAACGGTTGCGGTTTTACGTCGGACCATGACATAATGCGATCTCCGGTGAGTTTCAGGCCGCCCGCCGCAGTTGGCTGCGAACGCGGTCACCCGGCGGTAGGTTGTAGAAGATGAGCGAACGCGCACCCGCCACGCCACGCACCTATGATTGCTTCACCTTCTTCAATGAATTGGACGTTCTCGAAATCAGACTCGCCGAACTTGACCCGCTCGTTGATAGGTTCGTTCTGGTTGAAGCCACACGCACGTTCATGGGCTCGCCGAAGCCGCTTGTGTTCAGCGAATGCAAAGCCCGCTTTGCCGCTTATGCTCACAAGATCACGCACGTCGTGGTCGACGATCTGCCGGACAGCAGCAACCCCTGGGTGCGAGAGCGCGCGCAGCGACGCGCGATCATGCGAGGTTTGCAGGACGCGCGGCCCGATGACCGGATCATTGTTTCCGACGTCGACGAGATTCCGAAGCCGCGGCGGCTTGCCGCCGCACTCTCCGCGCCGATGCTCAGTCGCCGCTTGATAGCATTCTGGTGTGAAAACTATACTTATCGGCTGAACCTTCGAAACGATGACCTCGACCACCGTCTCGGACCACGACTTCTGACCTACCGCAACCTGACCGACCCCAATGGTTTACGCGAAATTTCAGTTCGCTTTTCGCGAAGAAAATGGTTGCGACCATTCAACTCGCCCGTGAGCACATTTCGCCTTTGGCGGCACATGCCACGAACGCCGCTCCTACTTAATGTGATCTGGGATGGCGCATGGCACTTCACCTCAATCGGAGATGTCGATGACGTCAACCACAAGCTGTCGTCTTACAGTCACGCCCCGGAACTAACGGCGCTGATCACGAAAGATGAGTTTGAGGATAATATGTACAAACTCCAGAGATGGCCGGTTGTCGATCTTCCGCGCGCGGTGCAGAGCGGACGTTATGCTAAGCTTCTCGCCTAGCCACCGAGCCCATCAACGCGGCGAGCGCAGCGCCGCCGGCATGACCTTCTTCAGCGCGTCGGGGGCCGCCGCCGCATGAAACGGCGAGATGAGTTGGCCAGATGCCACGCAGATCACGAACGTCGCTGGCGGAACGAATTCGTTCGCGGAACCGCAGCCAGTCTATATCGACAAGTCGATCAAACGATTCCATGTCGCTATTGAGCCGACTATTCATCGCCATCACCGCTGCCCGCGCATGCTGGAATTGGATTCGTTTGGCGCGCGCGAGGTCGATTGAGATCGGTCCACCATTATGCGATCGCCGCCACGCGTTGCGAAACCAGTAATCGACCGGAACATCAGCCAGATCCCACAGCTCAATGGCGCGGCCATACGGTGCGCAGTCGCGGTCGCGTATAATCGCTAGTGCTTCCGCCGTTGTGCAACCGCCGCGCTGCATTGCGTAGGCATAGCGGCGGGCCACGTCGGGAGCGACCCCACAAGTGATCTGTCGCTCAATTTGCATCTCGATAAAACCACGCGCATGCTGATCCCAGAAGCCGCCGCAACCCATCCATGCAATTACCTCGCTGGCTGGACAGCATATTGACACCCCATTATCAGCAATGCGCGTGAAAACGATGCGCTTCAGCATTATTGATCCCCGAACACCGACAGGCACGCATAGAGTCCATCATGGAGGGTCGCACCGTCATCTTGATTTTTAATTCGTAGAGCAGAGACAGTTGGAGCTGTATTGTTGTCAATCGACATAAACACTCCTCCATTCGTACCGCTGTTCTTACGAACCATTCCACTGGGAGCGTAGTTAGCACTCGAAAATGCGGTCGCAAAGTTGACAGTAAAATCACCTATCCCGTTGTCGGTGAGGCTCGTTACGCCGTAGCTCGCGTCGATGGTGCTTGTAGATCCATTCCATTTTACAAAACCTTTTGCTGATCCCGGATGAAAATGCTGTCGGCCGGGCGACGTATAGACCGTGGTCGAGGACACCGCCTCCATCTCGGCTTGGGTCGCCGCTGCCGCGCCGCCGCCGCCGCCCGCTGCGCCCACGGAGCGCCAGCGCAACGATGTCGAATCATACTGCAGTTCGCAGACCGCATCCGGCGCCAGCGTCAGGTTAGCGGTCAGAGCAAAGCGGTTGGCAGCCGTTGACAGCGCGCTTTCGTCGATCAACGCGATGTCGAAGGACCCGACATTATGAATGTATAGCACCCGCCCGTCGGTGCCACCCTGCAGGCCGGTGATATTGCGCGCCGCGTCGGAGTTGAGCCGCAGCCGCGCGGCGGTCGATAGCTCCGGCGGATTGTAGTCGTTTTGGTCGGCGGTAATTTGTGACGGCGAGATGTCGCCGGTGAGTTGTAAACTCTGCTTGATGTCGAAATTGCCGACGATCTCCGGCCGCTCGCTGCGCTGTGATCCAATCAAGTGTTCAAGCGATCGCATGGTCAGTACCGCGCCGTGACCGCCTGTGCATCGACGCGCGCCGGCAGCGCCGACACCGCCGCCGCCATCGCGGCAATCAGCACGTCGACATCGCCCAGCGAGTATCCGGTGTCCGGCAAGGCCGGCGCAGCCGGGTCTTGCGCGCCGCCCATCAAGGCGACGGCCGGCGTGGTGTCGAGATTGCCGGCATTGATTGGCACCGCGCGCCGGGTGCGCTGGCTGACGCGAATGAGCCGCGCGGTCGCCGGCATGGTCTCATTGGTGTAGGGCGTGCCGTTGACCGTCAGCGCCAGCGCGGTCACTGCGGTCACCAGACCGGCGACGCCGTTGTTGGCGGCCGTCGTCATGCCGAACGGCATCACGCTGTCGCCGACGCGCCAGCCGTCGGTCAGGAACGACCCGGCAGCCCGGTTGAACACGTTCTGGGTGGTGACGGTCAGGGTGCCGCCGAAATCGGCGGCGCGCGACAGCACCCGGCCGAGCCACAGCACCAGCGAGCGCGCGGTGCCGTCGCTCGATGCGAGCGAACCGTCGATCACCCGGCACCCGCCCTGCAGGATGCGTTGGCGGACCGTGACCTCGCCGGGAAAGGCGGTTTCGCCGGCGACCGCCGGCAGCACCGTCGCCGGGGTTTCATCGACCAGGATCTTGGCTTGCGTGCCGTCAGCGGCGACAAAGCCGCAGGACCAGGTCCGCCAATAGGCGCCATAGGAAGGATCGCGCATGGTGCAATTTCTCCGTCAGGGTCAGGATTGGGTGAAGGCGTTGGCGGCAACGGCGGCGATGCTCACGCGTTCCGCTTCGAACGTCCTGGAAGCGACGACCGGTGGTGGCCGGGTCCGATCAAGCCGCTCGGCGGCGGCGGCGGCAAACCGCGCCATCCGCTCGATCTCGAACCGGCCGAACTCATTGCCAGCGCCGTCGGTCTCGGCATTAAGTCCGGCAGCCTTGTGCCGAAAGGCATCGCCGATCGGCACGCCACTCTTCGACACCGTGATCTTGTAGGCGCCGCCGGCGATGTAGAACCGCACGATGCCGTCGGCAAAGTGCGCGGGATTGCCGAGCGGCGTCAGACCGTCACGATCGGCAAAGATCTGCTGTAGCGGTTCGCCGACAACCTCGCGGCGCACCTCGACATCGACCCCGGTGAGAAAATTGCCGGCGGTGTCCTGGGCGCGGAATTCAACAACTGCGAACGGCATGGTGTGTCCTTCTGTTTTCCAGACCTCATGCTGAGGAGCATCGCGGCGCGATCGCGCTGCGATGCGTCACGAAGCATGGCGGCAAGCTCCGAACGCGCGGCCATCCTTCGAGACGCTCGCTTCGCTCGCTCCTCAGGATGAGGTCGGAGCAAGTCAGTTGATCTGCGCGCCGCGGCGGTCGCCGATGGCGCCCACGGTGGTGACAAAACTGATGCCGTCGATCGCCGCGCCGGCGGCGCCGCCCGATCGTGTCGCGGTGTTGCCACCAGGCAGGCCAGCGCCGCCGCCACTGGCCGACGCACTCCAATCACCGGCAATACCACCCACACCTGCCGCCTCAGTGGTGCCACCGGCACCGTTGCCGGCGCCGCCGGATCCGGTACCGCCACCGCCCGGTAACTGCCCTTGCCCACCCCCACCGCCCGGAGCGGCCGGACCGCTTGTTGAAGCACCACCCCCACCGCCGCCAAATATCTGGCCGCTGACATCATTCAACGTAATCGGATGTTGCGCGCGCAGTGCGCCGCCGCCGGGATTTCCGTTCTCGTTCGCGTTGCCCCCGTCACCGCCGCGGCCCTGCACCCGCCCCACCACGCTGACCGAAATCTTGAGCCAGAACGTCAGCGTCACGCCAACGCCGAGCGCGGTGGCGTTCTTGTCCAGCGTGATCTGGGTGGCGCTGTCGCGGGTCAGGATCCGCGTATTGGCGGGGATGCCGGGCCCGGTGACCGGGGTGCCGACCTCCATCAGCAGCGGGCTGACACTGAGACTGGTCACCACCGGCGATGCGTTGGTGGTATTGCCGATGGCGGTCGTGTTCGGCCACGCGCCGATGTCAAGCGCAAACGTTGACGTTGCGGTGGAGCCGACGATCACGCCGGCCGAGACGATGACGCTAAGGTTGACGCCGTTGACAATATCCAGCCCCGTTGGCGCGCCGTAGATCGAATCGTGGCTGGTGCGGACGTTGAGGTTGTTGAAGTTGCCGTCGACCACAATGTTGCGGTTCTTCAGATCGCCGGCGTCGAAAATCTTGAACAGCAGTTCCTCCGCCTCGACTCGCATGCGATCCGCCGTCGGGTTGACCCTGGTCACTTGAATCGGCGCATTGACGGCGGCGCCGGCTTCATCCTGGTTGCCCCACCACGCGATGCGATAGCCGCCGCCCGGCTGCGGTTCCTCGACCCCAGAGTAGCGCAGCACGTCGAACGCAAAGCGCCGCGGCGGACGCACGAAGCGGCCGATCTGCAGATCGTTGACCCGCTGCGCGGTGGCGCGCCCGAGCGCCGGGATCCATGTGCCGAAAATCGTTCGGATCGATGGCGAGCCGGCCTGCGTCTCGGCTTCGAGATTGGCGGTGGCGAGCGCCGAGCGGTAGTTCTCAGTGGCGTCAAGCGGCTCCAGCGGATTGCGCACGCCATAATAAGTCCAGCACTGGGTGATCTGTTTTTCGGGCTGGTCGGCGACCGACAGCGAGCCCTGCAGCACATTGGACTGCGAATACACGTAGGCATCGACCACGATGCCACGCAGCACCTGCAGCTTGATCTGGTTGCTGCGGTCGTCGAACCACACCGCCAGGCCGGCCTGCTCGATCAGTTCCGACACCAGCTTGTTAACGCCGGTCGGTTCCGCGATCATCCTCGTATAGACCCGCTGCAGGAAGATCGTGGTCTCCTGCTGCCAGGCCGCGAGCGGGATTGTCCCCGATGCGATTCCGGCATAGCCGGTCAGCAGCGCGTGAATGATCGTAGCCGGATCGACCGCGCTGAACTGCAGGCAGAGCTGCGCGCGGTCCTCGGCGTTGTGGGCGATCGCTGCGGTGCCGAACTGCGCCCGGGTCAGCGTCAATACATCGTCGACGCGGGTGAAGGCGCAGATTTCCTTGCCGCCGATCGCGACGTGGCCAGACGCCGGATATTCGGCGTTGCCGATGCCGGACGGCGTCAGCGTGGCCGATGCCGCGACATTGGTAATGGCGGCGACCAACCGTCCATTGGACGGCCTCGGCGCCAGCGCGCGGTCGTCGTCGGCGAGCTTGAGTGCGTCCTTGGCGATCAGCGCCACGGCGCCCTGCGGGCTCGGGCCTGAGAAACTGTCGAACACATAATGCCGGGTTTCGAATTGATCCAAAGACTGGCCGAGCAAGCCGCGCTTGACCCGGATTGGCTGGCCGCGCCGAAACAGCTCGCGCGCGCGCGCCTTGCCCCAATGGGTGCCGGCGCCGAACAATTCGCCGAGATCGGCGCCGGGGTGGTCCTTTAGCACCACGCTCAAGGTTGCGCGCTCGCCGAGCGACTCGCCGAGCGCAATGCTGCCGGGCGACAAGGATGCTTCGACCAGATCGGGCACGGCGGATATCTCCCGCGGCAGGTAATCGGCCGGCTTGGCAAAACGCAGGGTCTCAACCGCGGAGCCCAGCAGGCTCTTGGCGCGAAAGTGGCCACATAGCACATCGCTGCCGGCAGTGAATGTATAGAGCCCGACCGGGCCCGGCGCGGCGATTGGCGCTACGCTATCGGTATGGACGACCGCGAATGCCTGGGGCTCGTCGGTCAGCGCGCCGCGCCAGACCTTGCCGCGCAACAGCACGCCGGGCCCGGTGACCGCGGCGGCATCGAACCGCAGCCAGACGCTGTCATTGGCGACCACATCGAAGGCGAGCGCGGCAAGCAGCGCATAGCTGCCGGCGCCGACGCCCTTGCGAATTTCCAACACATTGTTGGCGAGCCGCAGCAGGTAGCCCCAGCCCGGCGCGGCGTTGCGCAACACGATCGCGGCATCCTCGGCGGCGATCTGCGAGCGCAGCAATGCCACAACCGAGACATCGAGCGCGCTCGGCATCGCCGCCCAGCGCCAGACCGCGTCGCCATTGGCGACGGTCTTCTGCAATCGCGCGCCGCGGCCGGACGGCAGCGCCGCGTCGATGACGCCGGTGAGACTGGTATTGACGCCCTCAATCAGCGACCAGCCATCGAGCGGCGCACCGGCACGCGCTGCCTCAAAGCGCGTGATGCGGTAGACATCGACGTCGGCTTCGACAAAGGTCAGGCTCCTACCGGTAATCTCGTCGCTCATCTAGCTTGGCTCATTTGACGATGCCGCGCAGGTTGAGCGACGCCTGGACAAAACCGTTGACCCGCTGATTGGACATCTGCGCGTCGCCAGCCGACCAGCAGTAGCCAACCTCGTTCGGGTAATCGAACGGCCGCCAGGCAAAGAAGAACGGATTCCGCACCGCCGATTTCAGCCAGGGCTCCATTTCGCTGCGATAGAACGCCGGCGCGATGTTGGACATGTCGAGCGCCGACTCGCTCATTTCGCCGAGCACAATACGCCCGAGAAACTGACCTTCCTCGCTCTCGCCAACCACCACATTGGCGCGACGATTGAACCGCAACACGCGATGGCCGACATAGATCCGGCGCTGTAGCACCAAAAGTTTGCCGACATAGAGCACCGCGGCCTGCGGCGGTACGCTGCCGGCCGCGAGCGTGAGGCGGACCTCGGCCAGAGACTGCGGCACAAATCGTCCGAGATAGGGACTGTCGTCGGCCTGGATCGCCCCCGGCACCAACGCCGTAAATGGATTGAGCAGACTGGCACGGCCTTCGACCCCGACCGCGATCCCTGCGCTGCCAAAATTATGGCCGGCCACCGCCAGATAATCGACAGGGTCGGCGGTTGGAATAGTGATGGTGACGGTCTGCGCCGCATTGCTGGTGGCGCGCCACCCCATATAGGTCGACGGATTGGCGAGATTGGCCACCGGAAAGGCCGGATCGGCGCTGCTGGCCGCCAGCCGCGCGACCGTGACGATGTTTTGCCAACCGACCACCGGATTATTGGCGGAGAACGGCGCCGGCGGCGGCGCCAGGACCAGGTTCTGCGAGATAACGAGCATCAGGCCAACACGACTTGGCCGCCGTCGCGTTGAAACTGCAACAGCCGCGCGGCGAGCGCGCGCACCATTTCGCCGGAATAGAGCGACGATGGGTCGATGCCCTGCACCGTCAGCGTGCCGCCCGGCGCGGCGGCTGATTGCGGCGCGGAGGCAGCGGCGCCGGCACCCGATGAAGCCGGCGCGGTGACGGTGCCACCGGATCCCTGCGGCTGCTGACGCGCAATATTGGCAATCTGCGCGGCCGTGCCGGCGGCTGCGACCGCCGCCATGGCGACGCCGAGCGGCGGCCCGCCGATCGCGGCGCCATAGGCATAGGCGCTGACCGTCGCCTCAAAGCCCTTGACCAGCGCGGTGGCCATCGAGATCGCCTTCATGACTTCGAACGCCGCGCCGCCTTCCTTACCGATGATCTGCGAGATGTGCCCCATGGCGGTGTCGACAATGCCGGCGAGGCCGGCATATTGCTTGGCCTGCAATTGCAGCAGCGCCAGCGCCTGCTTCTCGGTGTGTTGGCGACGCAATTCGGCGGCATGATTCTCGGTGATGGTGCGCGCCGCTTCGAATTCGCCGATCAGGCGCAATTGTTCGGCGTGCTTGCGCGCCAGGATTTCGTTCTCAGTGGCGACGCCTTCTTCGAGCTTAGACCAGACCAGGTTGGCCTTGTCCTGCTGATATTTTGTCTCGATCGCCAGCCGCGCCGCATTGCGCTCGGCTTCGGTGCCGATGCCCTTGTCGTTGAACTCCTTGAGTTTGAGTGCTTCTTCCTTGCGCCAGAAATCCAGCGCGGCGGCCTCGTTGGCGAGCGATCGCTGCAATGCCAGGAACCGCTGTTCCAGCGCCTGGCGCTGCTCTTCGGTCAGCGCATCCTGATTGGCGCCGCGGCGGCCGAGCAGCGCGGCCTGAGAACCGGCGGTGGCGGCGGCAGCCTCGGCCCATCCCTTCTTGAGTTGCTCCCACCACGCGGTCCATTCCTCGATGGTCGGCGGCGGCGCCATCGACCTGCGCAGCCTGGCGGCCTCATTTTCAAAGACTGTGATTGTGCTCTTGGCCCCGCCCAAGAACGACGCCCAATCGGGCGCTTGAAATTTGATCTCCAGCGCACCGAGGGTTTCCCACTCGCGGCGCAACCCCACGACGGCGAGGTGCAGGTGGCCGAGGACCATGACCCCACGATCGACCATCTGTGTGATGGATTCGCGAAAGCCGCCGGTCTGTTTGGCGGCGTCAGCAAAATCGCGCGCCATGCCGCCGATCAGCGGCGACAGCGCCACCGATATCTGATTGGCGACGCCGGTGATCGCCAGCTTGGCGTCTTTCAACGCATCGTTGGCGGCCTCGACCTGGGCGCCGTCGATGGTCGAGAGCGCGACGCCATAGGCTTCGAGGTCCTTGCGGGTCTTGCGGATAGCGTCGCCGCCGCCTTCCAGCAGATTGATCATCTCCTGGCCGCGAATGCCGAACGCGCGCAAGACCTCGGCCTGCTGACCGGCGGTGAGGCCCAGTTTCTCGAAACGATCGGCGAGAACGGCGAGCCGCTCGTCGACATTGAGCTTGATCAGATCTGACGCCGACAGCCCGACCCGCCGCAGCGCCTCATAGGCTGGACCCGAACCGGTGCGCGCGGCCTCCGCCAGCCGCATGTTCATCAGGCCAAGCGATTTCGACAATTGCTCGGACGATACGCCGGCCTTGTCGGCCACCGCGCCCAGCGTCTGCACCGCACTGATGGTGCCGCCGACGCGATAGGCCAACTCAGCCTGCGCATCGATGGTGGCGAAGGATTGCTTGGTCAGCGCCAGAAAGCCGGCGACGGCGGCCGTGACGCCGAGGCCGGCCACGATGCTCGTCATCCTGCCGCCGAAGCGGGCGATGCGCGCTTCGGCGCCGCTGAGCGCGCGGTCGAGGTCTCTGTGATCGCCGCCGATGATGACCTTCAGCGGGCCGACGGTGGTTGCTACCATGATTGATCACTCCCCGTCTTGGCCGCCGTCGCCATAAGCGTGGTGGTAGAGTTCGGCGACGTCGGACTCGGTGAGGCTGCCGTACATCTTGACCGGCTTGCGCAGATCGGCGAGCCACCAGAATTCCTGCGGGTGCAGCCGCCAGAAATCCTTGGGCCGCATGTTCCAGATCCCGACCGCTAGTTTGTAGGCCTCCGCGACGACCTCGCCGCGGCCCGGCGCTGTCGTCGATTTCCGTTTCCCGGCGCACTCGCGTCGGCTACCGCGCCGGGCGGAATCATCAACAGGGTCAGGCCCTGGATCGCATCCAGCACCATGCCCCGGGTGTCGTCGCCGGCGAACATCGCCTGGTAGACGGCATCCGCATCGACATCGGCGCCGCCATGTCTGAGCGCGGCGGCATAGGCTTGCGCCAGCGGCGCCAACATCACGGTGTCACGCTCGGCGCCGGCCTGATGCAATTCCCTCAGCGTGATGTACCGCTCGATCGCCGCGATGGCGCCCATCATCCGGTCGGAACGGATGGTATAGGTGGTGCCGGCCCACACGAGTTTAACGTCGTCAAACACGCGCGCCATCACGGCACCGCCGCGCCAGAGACCAGCATGCGCATCTTGAGATTGCTGGCAGTGGTGGCGACGCCGAGCACCGACACGAATTCGCCGGTGACAAGATCGGCCTCCGGACAGATGCCGCCCGGCGTGTCGCTGAGATAATAAGTCTCGCCCACCACCAGGGTGGCCCCGACATTGAGGTCGCCGCCGGTCTGCACCGCCAGCGGCTGGCCGTTCGACGCACCGTGCAATGCAATGCCGATCGGGTTACGCACGTCCGGCGTCGCCGAATTGTTATCGGCCAGCAGAAAACGGCGGGTAACGGAATCGCGATAGACCACCTGGCCGGCCAGGACGGTGGCGCCGGCGACACCCTGAATTCTCTCGGCATCGGCGCCGCCAACGACGTTGGCAGGCGTAACAACGATATCGACCATAGGATTTCTCCGTTGCGAAGGTTAGAGATGGACGCCGATCATGGCCCCGGGATGAAGTTGACGGCGCCGCTCGACTGCAGCGCACATTCAAACGTGACGGCATCGTTGTAGGTGCCGGTCTCGTTGTAAGTGACCTGGAAGAAATCGCCGGAAATAATTCCGCCGTCGGGATACTCAATCGCAACCGGGAATATCCGGGCGTTGGCGCTGAAGCCGGACGTCTTGAGCACATTGCTGCGGCTGACGCCGGACAGGCTGATGTCAACCTGACGTATGGCCGCGTCGGCCAACAGCGAACGCCAGCCGACGGAATCGTCCGCCGACACGTCAATCGGCTCGCCATTGATGGCGACCGATTTTTCACGCACGCCGGCTATCGGCGCACCGTTCCATTTGAGAATAAGATTGCGACCGACGATGCCCTGTCCTGCCGGCATGGCGATGTCTCCTTGCTGATGTGAAAAGGATTGAAGTGATGCGGGGGTTTCCGCGCGAAGCGCCGGCTATTCGTCTTCGGCCGGGTCGTTGTAGCGCACGCGATACTCCAGGCGGATCGCACCGATGTGACGCTCACCTTCGGCGGCGACTTCGACCTGGGTGCGAGTCAACAGTGTGTCAAACACCAGACCGTCGAGCGTGGTGTCGCGCATCCGACCCTCAACCTCGAACGCGATCAGATCGAGCAGATCGTCGGGTGGCAGCGCGGTCGCGACCCGGCCTTCGATCGCCAGCGTGAGATCGCGGCCGAGGCTCGCCGGATTGCCGGCGATCGGCCGATCCGAGGATTCATCGTGACTGTAGATCAGCAGCGCTGGCAATTGCGCCGGCTGCAAAATGCGGGTGCGACCGACATGCACGCTGTTGCCGGTCGTCGGCAATCCGGCGAGCCTGGTCGCCACCGCGGCGCGGATCAGGGTGCGGGTGTGCATCACACCAGCGCCCCGAGCAGGATGGTGGTGATACCGGCGCCGTCGGGCTGCAGATCGACTACCCGGAAGGTCAGCGGCGGATGGGTGTTGCTGGCGGCCAATGCCAGCGTGTCGCCGACATCGCCACCAGCGGCGCCAACCGGGAGATCGGCGGACCGGCAGGTGAAGCTCGGCTGCGAGTCCGACACCGCCGCCCGGTCGCCGACAAACGCCGAAAACTGGCCGTCGTTGAAAATTCCGGCGATGCCGGGCGTGGCGGCGCCGCCGGCCGGCGTATAGGTCGCCGCCTCGCCGAATTCATCGGGCGAGACAAACGACAGCCGGTCGGCGGCGGACTCCACGGGCACCGGTCAGAGATCCGCCGGATCGCCAGCCGGCGGCACGATCGGTGCCGCATCGACCACCGCGCCGGATCTGCGGAGATCGTCGAGCACCCCATGATCGGCGATGGTGACGACGTCGCCAGCCGCGAAGGTGGTAACCACGATCTTGCCGTTGACGGTCTCGCCGTAATCGATCCGGCTGGCGGCGATCGGCGCAAGTGCTTTCGGAGCGCGTGCCATATCACGCCACCGCGTTCTGGAAGAAATACGCCGCATCATTGGCGGCGACGACTTCCTTCACCGCCTCGCCAACCCGGACCCAGCGGCCGCCGCGCATGCCGATCTTGGGGTCTTCTCCAATAGTGCCGGCGATGCGCGAGCCCCACTGCGCGGTAAAACCGAAAGCAACCGATTTGGTGTCGATGATCGATTGCGGCCGATAGAGGAACGCGGCGTGCTTGCCCCACAGCCGCGTCATCACCGGGGTCTGGCCGGGCTTGGCGGAATTGTACCAGCCGGAACCGACCAGCACTTCTTCGATCTCCAATAGTTCGGCGACCGCCTGGCGCGCCACCACGGTCGGTCCGCCGGTGGCATTGCCGCCCGACGGATAGACCGCGGCGGTGATCTTCGGGTGGGTGCGCAGCTTGGTCCAGACCGCCTGACCGAGCACCGCGATATTCGGGCGGATTACGCAACTGTCGAATGCGTTGAGGATCGCGCCCAGCGGATCGGACGCCGCGTCGGACCATTGGGTGGCACCGGCCAGGGTGGTGCGGTTGGCGGCCGGATAAGTGCCGAGCGTGAAGGCGAGGTCGGCGACGCGCCTTTCCCGGTCGAGCCCGACCAGCTCCGACAGCAGCATGGTTGAGCGCGCCTCCGGATCGATCGGGTTGACACCCTGAATATCGCTAGCCGCCGCGGCGGCCTGGATGTCGAAATTCGGGATCGCGTCGTCGAGCCCGTAGTCGTTGGTCGTGTCCGAGACTTCGGTCGCGGTCCAGTCGATCTGGTTGGGCGCAGACTTGCGGCCAACCCTGGTGTCCTGAATGGTGAAACCATCCGCCAGTGTGTAGCGTGACCATTTGAACTGCTGCGAGTCGACCAGCACGCGCGGCAGCACGGAGTCCGCAATAAACGCTTCATTGAGGTAAGTCAGCGTGATCGCCGTGAGACGCGGCTGAATCACAAACGGGGCCTGAGCCATTGATGTTCTCCTGTGAAACTCGGGGGAATAGGGGGAAAACCGGTGGAACGATTACGCCGATCAGCCCTGCATCATGTGTGGGTTGAGCAGAACCGGGATGATGTCGCCAATCACGCCGGAGATAAGTGCAAAACCGATGATGCGGTTGTTGACGCCGGCGGTAGGCGCGGCGGCGACGCCCTGCCCGGTCGCATCCGACGTCACCGGATCGCCGCGCGCGACGGTACCGCCGAGCTTGAGATCGGCGATGCCCTCATGAATGACATCGATGCGCTCGCCGAGCGCCGCGTCGATCTCGGTCGAGATGCCGATCGACCGTTCGGTGGCGGCGGCGCCGGCCGCCTGCAACACGCCGTAGTCGGCACCGCCGACTTTTACGATGCGGTTGGCGCTGATCGCGGCTTCCGCGGTGTAGGACTTGGTGAGGCCGATATTGGCCATGATGGAATCTCCGATGATGTTGTTGGGTGGGAGGGGCGATCAGATCAAGCGGCGAGCGAGCCGGTCTTAATCTGGTCGGTTACATGCGCGACCGCTTCCGCGGCCGAGACCTTGACGCCGCGCGCCTTTTGCGTGGCGGCATACTCGCGGGCCTTGGCGGCGACCACATGCGGTGCCGTATTTGCGGCGGCGCGGGCACCAACATCATCGGGCGATTGCCGCTCCGATGCGGCCGGCGTCGCTGGAAGGTTTCCGGCTGCGACGCGCTCGACACCTTCGATGGCGGCTCGGCGACTGCCGCGGCGGGTGCCCTCGGCGCCGATCAGCTGAACCGCCGCCTGTTCGACCGATACGTTCGGGTCGGCCTTCAGCTTGGCAACCAGCTCAGTGTGGCCGGGCATTTCGGCGGCGAGCCTGTCAATGCCGGCCTGACGCGCGGACTCGGCACGCGCACCCTCGGCCAGTGCCTCGATACGCATAGCGTCGGCGGCCGCGGTAGCGGCGGCCACGGCTCTGGCCACCTCGGCTTCGTGTTCGGTTCTGCTAATGGTTTCAGCTGACATGGTTGTCATGCTCCTGGTTACATTGATGGGTCGGCCGGCCTGGCCGGATGAGAGTTCTTGCAGCACGCTTTCAAAACTTCCGACTTCATCGGCAAGCCCGGCCGATACCGCTTCCACGCCGATAAAGGTCCGCGCCTCGGTTGCGCGGATCGCCGCCGGCGTCAGCCCGCCGCGACCGTGAGCCACCGCAGCGATGAACAATTCGTAAAATGCGTCGACCTCGCGCTTGAGGTCGGCGCGAACGCTCTCCGACAGCGGCTCGAATGGATTGCCGTCGACCTTGTGGGCACCGGCGAAAATCAGTGTCGGGGTGATTCCCCTCTTGTCGAGCTGGCGGGAGTAATCCGCATGGATAAGCACGACGCCGATCGAACCCGACACCCCGGTCGGCGTGGTGATGATCCGCGATGCGCCGGACGCAATCGCATAGGCGGCGGAGGCCGCCATGCCATTGACCACCGCCACCACCGGCTTCGACTGTCGCGCGGCGCGCACTGCATCGGCCGCCTCAAACGCGCCGACCGCCTCACCGCCCGGCGATTCGATGTCGAGCATGATGGCGTGCGTGCGCGGGTCGGCGACGGCGGTTTCGATCTGGTGCTTGATGCCCTCGTAGGACACCTCGCCGGAATTCGATCCAATCCAGGCGCCACGATTGATGGTGGTGCCGATGATCGGAATCAGCGCGACGCCGTTGTGCCGGTTGTAGGGCAGCGTACGCTGCCGGCCGGTTTCCGGATCGGTATCAAGCACACTGCCGGGAAAACGCGAGGCCGACGGCGCCGGACCGCGCATGACCGTGCGCGCCGCTTCCGGCATGTCGTCGATCCGACGAAGCGCATCCTCGCGCCAAGTCGTGACATCGATCGGATAGCGGCCCTCGAGAATGCCGAGCACCAGCGGCACCTTGTCCGGATGAATCAACAGCGGACGGTTCATCACCCGTTCGGCGATGCGCAGGAGTGTGGTCATTTTCCGGTGTTCCTATGCGACCAGCAGCAGAAGATCGTTGTCGTACGCAATCCAACCATTGGTACCGCCAGCACCGCCGGGCTGCAGCGAAGCGTCGACCGTCACCACCACGCCGCTCGCCTGCGCGTCGCCGCGCGCAGAGCCAGACAGCAACACCACCACCTCACCGAGGCGCAGACCGCGCGCCGTTGCGTCGCCGCGGGCGCGGCCGGGCAACAGCGCAGCGCCAAACTCGACGACCGTTCCGGCGGCATAGGCGGCTCGCCGCTTCGGGCGGCGCGGATAGCGACGATAAGAAACGCCGCCATGACTCGCGGCGGGCACGCTTCCGGTCGCGGCGCCCGCCAATAGTGAACTGCTGGCGGTAACAACCGCGCCAGGGGCGCTGGCGTCGGCGCTACCACCGACGGCACCGCCCGCGAGCAGACTGATCTCAGCGGTGACGTTGGTACCCGTGGCCGCGGCGGTTCCCGTGGCCCCGCCCGCGAGCAGCGCGGCGTTGGTATCAAGCAACGCGCCGGCGGCGCTGGCGGCGCCCACCGCCGCGCCGGAGCCAAGCGCCGCGGCGAACTCAACCACTGTACCGGCGGCGGTCGCCGCGCCCGACGCGACCCCCGCGACGACGCCGGCATCAACGACCAGCAGCGCACCCGGCGCCGACGCCGCGCCAGTGGCCGCGCCGGCAACAACACTCGTGTTAATCGCGAGCGTCGCACCATTCGCCGATGCGCCGCCGGACGCAGCGCCAGTAATCGCGCTGATATCGGCCGTCAGTGTCGCGGCATTCGCCGATGCACTACCGGTCGCCGCGCCGCCGACAACCGCCGCCGAGACGGTGAGCGTCGCGCCGGGGGCATTGCCATGGGCGGTGCCGCCAGCCAGGGTGGCGGGGTCGCGGAGCCTTACCTTACCTTGGCTGGCATCGCTCTGGACATCATAGAGATAAATATCAGGCACATCAGATCGCCATCAGCGTGTTGACAGTTGTGCCGGCCACATCCGGTGTGCCAGCCTTGTAGGCGCGGATGTAGTAGAAGTCAGAATTGTTGCCGAGATCGAAAGTAAACGCCCCAACCGGGTCGGACGTTGTCCGACCTACAACGGTATCGGTCGCAGCGTGGTATAGTTCGACGTCACATCCACCAAGCGGTGTGCCACTGCTGTCTGCCGTCACCATCGAGATTCGAAACCGGCCCTCGAACTTTTTTGAACGAAATGCACGCTGCGGCGCGGCGGCGGCTTCATGCCATCGGCCTCCCGGGATTACGCCTTTCGGGGCGCTTGGCTCGCGCCAGCGCCCACCAATCCCCACGCGGGATGGGACCAGCCCACGCGAAAGGGCCGCACCCGACCACCCCATCAGATCAGGCTTTCGAGTTTGTACTGATGCACTTGAATCGAATTGCCGGCATTGGCCACCGACCACTGAGCGAAAAGGTCGAACGTGGCTGGGACCGATGTATCGAAGTTGGTACCGACAGCAGGCGCGGCGTTGGGCAGCAGATGGATGCCTGCCCCGCCGGCGGTCGGCAGCGGAGCACCGATCACGCTTTCGCTAATCCAAGTGCCCTGGTGCATGAAGTTGCCGGCGGCACCGATGGCGCGGCACGTCAGGCGCCAATCCAGAAACCACGGCACGTTCGTCTTGGCGACGACATTGAGCGCCATCGCCCCGCCGTTGGCGATGGTGATGGCCCCGATGCGGCAGCTCAACGTCAGCGTGCCGGGCGCGGTGACAATATTGGACACGCGACCACATGCCGTTAGGCGCAGGACGCGTCCAATCTGCGCCCAGGACTGCGCCATACCCCACTTCTCATGGACGTTGAGCAGCGATGTCGCCGTGACGGAATTGGCAAGCGCGGGCCCGTCAACCTGCGAATTGATCAGGGTTTCTTGCCAGGTTTGTATGCTCATTGCGGTAACCCTTGGTTACGTCAGGTTCTGCTTGCGCAGAATCGAAGCCGCCAAACTGAAGGTGCCTGCGGTCGAGGTGATGTCGGCGCCGAAATCGTTGTAGGTGACGATCTCGTCGGCCGAGGCGAGCCCGCCGCGGCTCTTGTAGTAGACCGCGCCGCGCGCAGTGATGGTCGAGGCCGCCCAACTCGCGGCGCCCAAAGAAATATCGACCCTATCGTTCGCCAGATCCTTGGTGACGGCCACGGTAACCGTAGCGCCGCCGGCGACGTAACCGGCGCCGACCACTTCGTTGGTGATATCCGACCTCTTGAGGTGGGTGTCCTTGTTCGGCACATAGGCCGACGTCACCAGCATCACCTTGAAGCTGTCGGTGTCGTAGTCGATCAGCCCGCGGGCCTCGTCGTCGAGCGCGGAATTGTAAATTACGCTAGGCATCGGCGGCCTCGCTCAGTTCGGTTTCGACAATGCGCGTGGCGCGGCCGGCGGCATCGTGTTCAACGCGCTTGACGACGGCGCCTCGCTTAGGCGGATGATTGTCGATCGACACATTGACCACCGGCGGCGCCAGCGCGCGCGCCATCGCGGCATAGCCTTCGCGCATGGCGGCGGCGGTCTCTTCCGCGCGTTCGTCTTCATCGGGTTCCGGCGTAGACGCCGGCTCTGGCTCGGACGCTGTCGGCACCAGCCCCGCGGCATCGAGCGCCGTTTTTTCCTTGCCGAGTTGTGCGACTTTGTCGTCGAACTCGCCGCCGGTGCGCTCCAGGCAGACCTGCTGGCGGGTCTTGACACCGGTCGCGATGTCGAGTGCGTCGGCCTCGGCTTCTTTCTTCGGATCAATCGAAATCCGGTTAGGACCGATCCACAGTGCCCGGCAATAGGATTGCCGGATCACCGGGTCGTCGAAAAACTTGTCGGCATCGAGCCGGCCCAAGCTGACGGCATCGGCCAGGAACCACTCGTAGACCGTCTGGCACAGCGCCTGCGCCAGCCAGACGCGGCGGCGGCGGAAAAACTGCCATGCCATTTCAAGCGCGGCGCGCGACGCCGAATAGCTGGCGGTGAAGTGTTTGACCAGCAATTCAAACGGCAGTTCGAGTGCGACGCCGACCTGGCGCAGGAACGCCTGCACGAACGGGTCAAAATTGGAATTCGGCCGGGTCGGGTTGACCAGATTGGCCTTCTCGCCGGGCGACAGACTAACGATCGCACCATTGCCAAGCGCTACTTCGTTCTCGGCCAACGACGCGCTTTTCTCGCCGAGCGGCGGATTACTGTCATCGTCGGTCGGGGTCTCTACAAACACGGTGGTCATCGCCGAGATCACCGCAGCGGTGACCTCGGCGTCGGTGTAATCCCCGAGCTGCTTGATGTGCTCAATCACCGGCGTGAGATAGGGCACACCGCGGGTCATGTCGGGCCGCAGCCGATCGTACAGATGCAGCACCACCTGTTCACCTTCGGGCGAGCGTGCCGGAATCCGGCTCCACCTCATGCCAGTCGGCAGGCACTCGCCGGGGTGCCGATCGCTGATCCAATAAGCGACATGCACACCGTCGCCATCCACCTCGACGCCGCCGACCAGAGTGTTGCCGTTGGCGAGGCGCATCGCGGTCTGCACCAGGCCGGGATTCGACAGCCGGTCGGCCTCGATCAATTGCAGTTTGGTGCCGTAGACCTCGCCGGGATCGCGGCGGAACCGGCGCACCACCAAAACGTCGCCAGATTCCAGCACCGCCCGAAACGCCAGCGCCTGTAACTCGGCAAATCTCTGAACCCGGCTAAAATCGGCGGTGCGGCAGAATTGATGCCACTCGCGGCTGACCCGCTTCTCCCACGCTTCGACGGCGGTTTCGCTCATGCCGAGCGAATCGCCCTCAAGTTCAGGCTGCAACTGCAGGCCGTCGCCCACCACATTGGTCACCACCGTCGCGATCGCGCCAGTCGCGACCGGCGTGTTGCGCACCAGGTCGCGCGAGCGAGCGCGCAGCGCATGCAAATCCGGAATCGCGTCGCCATCGGCGGAGCGGGCATAGGGCCGCCACAGCTTGGTCGCCCGCCGATCGCCGGCGCCGCCCTTGTAGCCGCCGGCGCCAAGCGCGGCCGACAGCTTGACGCGCGCCTGCAACCGCTCCAACCCGCGCGATGGCGCGACCCATTCGACCAGGCGGTCGACCAAGGTGCGCCGCGAAACCCCGGCGGCGAGCATCGCATGAGCGTTCATTGCGGCACCACATAGCGGACCCGGCGGCGGCCGCCGACGGTCAGCGCGCTGACCTTGGCCTGCCAATAATCGATCTGATGGCGAATTTCGCTGGCGTCGGCCCGCTTGAGCCGACGGCGACCGGCGCCGGTATCGATCTCATATTCCTGGCCTGTCGCGACTGCCGACGACGCGGCGAGCCATGCGGCGAGCTGCGCCTGCGCCTGCGCCAGAGTGATGCCCACGCTCATGCGATGCCTCGCGAAAGTATGCGGCGCCCGCGCGCCTTGGTTTTTTGCAACAAGACCGGGCGTAGCGTGGGCTTGGACGCCAGAATCACCGAGTCCGGCGCGAGCAGATCCGGCCGCGCCGCCGCCGGCGGTACGCCGCGCAACCGCTCAAGTGCCACCCAATCGTCGGCGCGCAAGCGTGACAGGCCGAGATATTCGACCATCGCCATTGCGTAAATCCGGCAATCCAGCAGGTGGTTTGGTCCGGTTTCCTGCCAGACTTTTGTGGTGCGACCGCGCACTGTGACAGTCTTGAGATATTCAGCGGTCTGCTGACGGAAGTAGCGCTCGTCGCAATTCTGATGGTGGTGGCAGTAACCTGGCGGGTCGGTCTCCGCGCCGGCCTTGCGGCCATCCTTTCGCAAATTGCCGTAGTAGGTGGCCTTCAGCGGCCAAGTTCCAACCGGCCAGAGCGTCGCGCCGCCCTTGAGCTTTTTTCCTTTCAGCGTGATCGAGACACGGGCTGGCGTACCAATCGCCGGCGCGGTCCAGCCGGAAACACCTTTGACCGCAAAAGCGCGGTGTCGATTGCGACACCAAGCATAGACCTGATTGGCCCGGCCGCCGTCGCCCGCATCGATCGCCAAAGCATCGATCTGGCGACGTGCGCCAAACGCGTCGTCAAATTGGCGCTCATAGACCTCAACCAGGGTGGCAAAGGCGCCGCGCTCCGGATCAGTGGTGTCGCCCTCGACGAAGCCATGTTCAATCGACCAACTCTGACCATCCCGGCCGTAAGCGACTACCTCAAACCAGATGCCGCTATGCTGCACGTCGGCACCGGCGGCGAGCAACAGTCCAGCGGACGGGATAACACCGACCGGATAGGACTCGCGGCGCTCAAGCAGCCGAGCGTGAGGCGGAGCATCGCCTTTGACTTCATGGGCGCGGCCTAGCGTAAGATTGTCGAAGGTCTTGAGGTTGGACTCGTTTTGCTTGGCCTCGAGGTAGCGACGCGCGATCGTATCCCAAGGCACAAACGGCGAGGACAGGGCGTCAAAGTGGTAACTGCGGTGTTTGCCAGGCGCCGGCGCAGTGGCGATCCACCGCCCCTTGCGAATCAGCAGGTTTTTCTCGTGCGACTCGATCGGCCGACCACAGCAGGGGGCAACGTAACGCGCCTCGAACGGATAACTGGCATTGAATTGGAATTGCTCAAGGTCAAAGCTAAACACAAACTCATCGCCACAGCCTGGGCACGGCACATGCCAGAGCCGCTGGTCGCCAGCTTCGAATTCGGCATCGATGTAGCAAGCACCCTTGATCACCGGCGTCGAGATCGAAAGCTCTTTCCAATCGCCAGTTTGTAAAAACGATTCATAGCGGGCTTCGATCATCTTGTGCGGCGAGCCCTGCCCGTCGAGGTCTTCGGGATACTCTGAGGCCTCGTCCTTGATGACCTTCTTGATAGTCTTGCTGCGCAGATCCGCGGTCGAGGTCGCGATCGCCAGCGTCAGCGATCCTCCGGGATATCGCTTGGCGTAGGTGGTCGAGCCTTGCGTCGAGCGCGAAATCTGCGTGCGCACTTTTGCGCGCAGCGCGCGCGACTGGTCAAATGCCGGCTGCAGCTTTTCGCGATTAAACTCCGACAGTGCAGAATCGGTCGGCTGCACGACCATCATCCGGCACGGTTCACGATCAATCGAATAGCCAATCGCGGCGATTGCCAGCAGCGTAAATCCGGTTTGGGCCGACTTGCGGATAACGCATTTGTTGTCGAGACATTCGGAAGAAAAGAAATCCAGCGGCTCCACCAGATACGGTGTCAATTCAGGATGAAACCGCTCGCCCGCATAGGGGCCATCCGGCACCACTAGATTTTGTGCCGCCCAAACCGACGGCGACATCGGATGCGCTGGCGCAAAGATGCCGGCAAACACACCAGCGATGACCGGCAGCGCGCGGCGCATATCTTTCATGACACCGCATCCTCGGAGCCCGCGCCGACTTCCCCGTCACTTAAGATGCGCATGTTCTGCTCGAGTGTCTCGCGGGTTTGACGGGCGATGTCCTTAAGAGCGGCGCGAACAGCGGGCACGCCGCCCTTGGTGAAGGCGGCGGCGATGTCGTCGGCGCGGGTTGGCAACCGATCAATGTCACGCACAATCATTTCCGCGCACAGTTCCATCGAACGGGTGACGTCTTCGGTTCGCAACAGCCGACCGACCCGTTCTTCATATTCAAGCTGCGACAGTCGCGCGCGATAGACCTCGGTGGCGATCTTGGCTTTAGTCAGTCCCGCGCCGTCGCCGGGCGGCAGATAGGCGCCGCGATGCGGCGCGCCGGCTTCTGGTTCATCGCGCACAATAACGCGCTCTCGCACTTCACCGAGCGCCCGATCAGCGGCAGCGGCATCAATCACGCGCCGGCCTTCGGCGTTCACCGACAGGGCAATTTTGCCGGACTTCACCAGCTTGCCGACGGCCTGCTTGGTCACCCCACGGTGGCGCGCATACTCGGCCTGGGTCATTTCAAGCATCTAAGGAAATCTCAGGCAGCGCGCGGCACGCCGCGGGCGCTGGCGATCTCGCGGAACGTACGGCCATCACCATCGAGCACCGCATCATCACCGGTGAATTCCTGCCAGCGACGAACGATCACATCAACATAGGCTGGGTTGAGTTCGATCGCCAAACAACGGCGACCCGTGATCTCGGCAGCGATCACGGTGGTGCCGGAGCCAGCGAACGGCTCATAGATCGCGTCGCCAATATCGGAATTGTTGATGATCGGCCGACGCATGCACTCGATCGGCTTCTGGGTGCTGTGGCCGGTTTCGGATTTGACATGTTCGATTTGCCAGACCGTCGATTGCTTGCGATCGCCAGCCCAAGATGCGTTCTCACCCTTCAAAACCACATAGGACGCAATCTCGTGCTCCGGAACAAACCGCCAGTGATCATCCGCGTCCGGTTTGACCGCATACAGCGCCGGCTCGTGCTGCCAGTGATAGGCACCGCGCGAGATCACCGGGCGGGTCTTCACCCAAACGATATGTGCACGCAACAGGAGACCATGCACTGCGAGCGAGGCCTGCACCTCGGCGGTGTGTAGGCCCGAATGCCAGACATAGGCCACGCTGCCGGGAAAAAGCGCCCATGCCTCGCGCCAATCGGCGCGGTCGTCATTCAGGACGATACCACCCGCACCGGCGGATTGAAGCCCGGCAGCCTGTCGCCACTTCGCATCGTATTCAACGCCGTAGGGTGGATCGGTGACCATCAGATGCGGCGACTCAGCACCCATCACCCGCTTGGCATCCGCGCGCACGGTGGCGCTACCGCACAGTACCCGATGCCCACCCATTACCCACAAATCTCCAGGCACGGATATCGGTGTTACAGGTACATCCGGTGCCGCGTTCGGGTCGGTCAAGCCACCACCGCCACCGGCCGCAGCGAGCAGCAGACTGTCAATTTCGGCGCGGCCAAAGCCAGCGATCTCGCCAAGGCCGGATGCATCCACAAGCGCGAGTTCCTGCGCGAGAAGTGCTTCATCCCAGCTAGCGTCGAGGGCGATGCGGTTATCGGCCAGCGTGTAGGCCCGCCTCTCGTCGTCTGACAGGTGGCCTAATACAATCACCGGGACTCGATCGAGGCCGAGGCTCGCTGCAGCCATGACCCGGCCATGGCCCGCGACTATGGTGGCCTGGGCATCTACCAAGATCGGATTATTGAATCCGAACCGCTTGATCGACGCTGCGATCTTGGCGACCTGCTCGGCCGAATGCAGTCGCGCATTACGCGCATAGGGCACCAGTGCGTCAACCGGCCGATACTCGATGACCAGCGATTTACGTGGCATTCGATCAAATCCATCACTGGTGCGAGTCAACCGAGTCAACCGAGTCAACCTAAGTTTTCGGACGCCCAACTAGCGAAGGCCCGGGGTTTGAATTACCCGCGCCGGATGGGACGCCGGAAGGACCCGCGATCAATTGATGGATTCCGCGCGGCGCGGTCAGGCGGCGAGGGCGCGTGGCGGGTAGCGTGTCCATGCCTCGCGGGCCCGGATCGCGAAGCGCTGGTGGAAGATCGCATGCGCGCGCTCGTAGAACGGAAACCGCTTGGTGTATTTAGGTGCCCGCACGAAGATCAGCACGGGCATGACCCCACCGCGTCTACGTTGGTAGACACCATCCGGCGAACCCCTACGGCCACGCGAGACAAAGTAGGTAGTGCCACCCGTACGCGCGATGCGGGCACGCGAGCGCGGCGTCGCATTCATCTGATAACCGGCACGACCTTCGGCGGCGCCCAGTCGCGAGAGGATGCGAACGATGTCGCCTCCCCGCATGTTGCCATAGGCGTCGAGGCCAACGCTCTTCCCCGGCACGCAATACTCATCGGACCGAAGAATGCCGACGCGTTCCAACGCCCGCTCGTGCCGCTTCTTGCGTCGCCCGCCGCCCTCAACCTGTGGGCCGAGATATTTCCAGGCGGGAATCGATCCAAATCCTTCCTTGAACTGAACGATGGCGGTCAGCAGATGCTTCGTCGCCGGCCTTACAAACAAGGAATTGGACGAGAACGGCGTTGGCCGATCAAACACCGCGCGAATGGTCTCGCGTTCGCCATCGCGGATATCCTGCGCCACTTTGGTCAGCGTATAGGCCAGCTGAAAAGGTGTGACCTCATTGCGAATGTGCCGAAAGGCGCGGAGCACAGCGCTGGCATCGGCCCGGATAAGTGCGGCCATCGGTGCTGCTGCTGCCAGATCGAACAAAGCGCCGCGGGTCGCAGCCCCGATGGGTTCGGCCCGCGGCGAAGTTTGCGGGAGAAAACGCCCAAGGATGTGGGCGACGGCAGCCACAACGCATGCCGTCACCCTATGGCTTCAAACGCGAAAGCCCGACGCATCGCTGCGCCGGGCTTTGCTCTATCCTTGACAAGATGGATGAACGGCATGCGTCACATGGGAGACTCCCGGGTTGGCGCGCGGCGCGATTTTCACGGCCGCCGCATACCCTATAGCAATAAAAACCCCGGCGCTGCGCAGCACCGGGGCCACCGTTCTGACAAAACCGAGAAACTTTGTGCCGGTAAGCGGCAGCACGGGCAATCGCCCGGTGTGTAGCGCGTCCGCGCCGTCGAGGGACTTGAGCAGGGGAAGCGCTGGTTGCGCCTGGCTTACCTACATCGCCTCGATCTGGTGCGGATAGGCCAGAATCGGCACGATCCGCCCCAACAGCAGAGTCTCAAGCACGATTCGGCCGTCCTCCGCAAGCCTGCGCACAATACTGGGCGGCCAGCGGCTGTAGGTATCGTCAACAAACCGCACTTTATCCCCAGGTTTGTGGCGATGCGCCTTCATTGGATCGTGTGGCAGATTCAGTCCGGCCTCGATCATCCGGATGATATCGATGTCACGGTCGGTCAAGGCGGCGGCGTGACCGCCGCCATCGCGCACAAAACCGGTTATGCCGGGCGTGGCATGCACGCAGCTCCAGGGATCGCCGCTGTCGGGGTGCACCGCCAGAAACAGGTAGCCGGGCATCACCGCGCGGAACACGGCGCGCCGTACACGGCACTGACCGCGGCGATGCCCGCCCGCATGCACCTGGTCGACAAAGCACGGCCAGTACACCCATTGCCGCTCAGTCTTGAGAAAATCCGCCGCCTTCTGCTCGTAGGTCGGACGAACCGTAAGCGCGCGCCACTGGCGCGGCGCGTGGAAGTCGAGCAATGCCGGCCCCAGCGCCATCCCCCACACATCCGCCATGGTCGGATCCGTCTTGGCAAACATCGTCACTCCCCTTGATCGCTCATTTCATGATTGGCTACTGGCATCGCCGACGCCGCCAGCGACAGCGACCCATCCTTGCGCGGCGGCCACAGCCACGGCACCCGCAGGCCGAACTTGGCGACCTTCCAAGCCACGGTTTTGCCGGGCATGATTTCCTTCTGCACGACCTCGCCGGTGAACAGGTTAAACGGCTTGATGCCGACAAATGCGCACCATGCGCCGCACTGCTGCGAGCCGTCCTCAACGATCGGCCATTCACCGGATTCCAGATCGAACGCTTGGCCAAGGGCACGCATTGCTTCCGACAGCGGCTTCGATCGCAGCAGCCCAAGCCCATGGTCGGCGACCATGCGTGCGACCGGTTCGGGGTCGTCGCAAATCCGCGCCAGCACGCACAGCGCGCGCCAATCGGCCGAGCCATCGGCGATAAACACCGGTGGCTCGCGCACGACCGGATCGGGCGGGGCGTATTTTTGCCAGTTCGCCCAGGCATCGGTTTCGCGGATGAAGGTTTGCGCCGATGGTTTCCCCGGCGGCCGCTTTTGCCGGCGCCGCCAGGCGATCAACCCCTTGGCCGCTGCGACCAACCGCCGCTTTTCGTCCGCGGTCAGTGCTGCGAACAGCTGCTTGGCGATCGACACGCGCACGATCGGATCGCCGTCCGCGGCGAACGCGGTTTCGAATGCCTGCCAGCCTTCAACCTCCACCACATTCGACGCCTCGCCCCCCGGAGGGGGGTTGGGGGGAGAATCTTTCTGTGGTTCAGAATTACGGTTCATATAGGGGTCGCAGCAGTGCGACGGGGGGGGGTCGCTCCCCAGCGACGGGGGGGTGTCAGCCTGCGACCCCCCCGTCTCAGCCTGCGACGGGGGGGTAGGGTAATCCATTGCCCCGAATTCCCCTCTATTACCCAGCGCTGTCTCAGGCTTCGACGACTCATCGTCGCTATCTGAATCGTCCACAGGCGACGCGATACGGCGATCAAGCAGCAGCCGGATTTCATCGCTGGTGCGGCGCCCCCTGCCCGCGGCATTGATCTTGCCGGTGTCGTCTTCCCAACGCGGGAATCGCGCGATCGCGCCAATCTCTTCCAATTCTTTCAGCCGCCGCTGCACCGTGGCTTTGGACTGTTGCGATTTTTCGGCCATGTATTTTACCGACGGCCAGGCCACCCCTTCCGGGTTTGCGCAGTCGGCCAGCACAAACAGCAGGCACTGCGCGCGCGGATCGCCGGTCGCCTGTTCCATCGCCCAATTCATCGCCCGCACGCTCATGACGCCTCCGCCGCGGCCGCGGCCACACATGGCGGCGTCCTATCGCCCTGCCACGCAGCGCCGGCGGCGGTGCGCCAGACCCGCCACGGCAGGCCGTGCGGCGGGTGCACGGTGATCTTGATCAGTCCGCACTGCGGACAGCGGCGATGGGTTTCCTGACAACCGGAAACCGTGCCGTCGACGACAGTGGTGCGATCGCTCCAGCGATGCCGGGGCGATCGAAGGGTGGTGGTCATGATCGTGCTTTGCGCCTCGTTGCGGTTCTTTTTCGACGCCTTACGCTGTTCTCGTCACCGGACAAATGCGGGGTGACGAGACCCCGAGCGGCGATGGCAATCCGAGCTGCATCGTTCTCGTCACCGGACAAATGCGGGGTGACGAGACCGAGTCCGGTCAAGCTGTTGAGACTGTCCGGTGATTTGCTCTTGCGAGCAGGCGGGAGACCCGCCACTTGCGCGCTCAACCCGCGCAAATTGATCTTGTCAGACGCGCCGCGACAGCCGCGTCGGTCGGGCCTGCACGGTGCGGGCTTCGAGTTCCTGCAGTTTGGGCGCGGCCATCCGGCGTTCGAGATCGGTCTTGACCAGACGGCAGATGCCGTTAGCGGCGCCGATCACGACGCGGCCCTGTTCGACATCTGCTTTACCGCGCCGAGCCTGGTCGATCAGGCTGTTAAGCGCGACGGTGGCGGTCACGAGTTCAGGCGTGCGAATTGATGGCATGGGGTCACTTCCTCATTGCGCGGCGCGCGCGCCGCAGGGTTTTGGACGCAGCCACCAGCTCTGGGCCGATGGCGATAGCCGGCGCAGTGTCAGTAATGACATCGCAGCGGATATTGGCTTCGGCGGCCTTGTAGGTGAGCATGCTCACCGCCATGGCCGGCGCTTGATTAAGCGTGTTGCAATTAAGCCTGGAGACGGTTTCGACCGCGGCGCCCCATTGGCTGGCGTCGCCGCGCGGACTGGCGGTTGCCTGTTTGATATCCGGCTTGATGACGGTGAGATCGGCGGCCAATTGCACGATCGCGGTCGACCAGCGGTGAAGATTATATTTGCGCTTGCGCGCCGCCCTGGCGGTCAGTCGCGCCGCGCGGGCGGTTTCGCGCCGCCAACGCCAGGAGGGTTTGCAGAACGGTTTGCGCGGGAACCGTCTATCCCGCACCGACTTGATCGCGTCGACCTTGGCGATCATGACGGCATTCTCGTCACCGGACAAATGCGGGGTGACGAGACCTTGGCAAGGCGTCGAGCACTGCGTCACCGTGTTCTCGTCACCGGACAAATGCGGGGTGACGAGACCCGGATTCCAGATCGAACGCTTGGCCAAGGGGTTCTCGTCACCGGACAAATGCGGGGTGACGAGACCCGGAGTCCGGTCAAGCTGTTGAGACTGTCCGGTGATTTGCTCTTGCGAGCAGGCGGGAGACCCGCCACTTGCGCGCTCAACCCGCGCAAACTGATCGATCAGATCGAGCCTGATCGTAAGCCGTTCGGCGCCAGCCACCCGGCGCGCCGCGCATTCTACCACAACGGACAACCACCAGCGGCCATCGCGATAGATGATCTCGCCCGTGCGCCAGGACAGCGGCTGCGCGGGCAATAGCCCGCGCGCCTTGATCGTTCCCGCCACGCCCTTGACGTAGAGCCGCCAGCCGCCGGCCTTTGCCGCAGCGGCGGCGCGGTCAAGCGACCAGCCCGATCCCATGCACTCGGTAAACGAGATCGACATGCCGCCGCGCGTGCGCTTGTAGCGCGGATAACCCGCTTGCGCGCCGGCGCCCTGCTTAGCCCGCCGGAAAAACGCTTTGAAAGCGCTGTCGAGATGTTGCGCGACGCCGCGCGCCGCCGCCACCGACAGCGCCGCCCACTCCGGACATTCGGCACGGAGCGTGGTGATTTCCTTGTATTGCTGGCGCTTATTCAGCGTCCTCTTCTCTCGCCGATAGACGTCCTCGCGCCGCTGCAGAAGCGCGTTCCAGAGTTCGGCCATCATCCGCGCCTGCGCTTCCAGAGCCGCCACTTGCATCGGGCTCGGGTACAGCTTGAATGTATAGCGCCGCAGCACGTTGACACTCATGCGCCGGCTCCATCGCACCCGCCCGCGGCCGAGCGCCCCGACTGTCGTTCGAACCATCGCACCAGGCAGGCCTTGACCAAGGCCCAGGTCGACTCACGCTTACGGCGCCGCCGCTGCGATTCACGCTCGAGCGTCGTCGCGCAGGAGGGCTCGAGACCGACACTGACCGCCACGGTTCCGCGGCCGGCGCCACGGGTCGCCGGCGGGATAATCCGGATTCGCTCCACGCCGGCCGTCGCGATCTCGGCGGCGACCAGGCCACCGGCGGCGCGGTAACGCGACACGCCGCGGCGCGCGGCATGGCGCGAGAGCGCCGCGATGATCTCGGGGTGCAGATTGACCGTGACGTCGATCAAGCGACCAGAGCCCGCTTCGTCGCCCGGCGCCGGCCGCCGCCGGCGGCGACCCTGGGCTGCGACGGGCGGCGGCGGCTTGATCGGCGCCGCCGTGTTCGCCGCATCTTTCGCTTGTGTGACCTGCTCGGATTCCGGCAGCAGCAGATCGATGCCGTGCTTGCGGCAGACGCCTGCGAACATACCAGCATCCCAACCGAGCATGCGCCTGGTGGATTCGGCCGATCGGCCGCTGCGGAGGGCCGCGCGGATCGCGTTCACGGCATCGGGGGTATACGGCGTCATGGCACGGCCTCCGGCATTTGGGCGGGTGAGCCACCCTGGATCGAGGCCCATCGCGCGCCACAGCTTGACGCTCATTTCGGTGCGGCCATTCGCAGCCTCGATCACATAGAGTTCCGACAAGCCATGGGCGCGCGCGAAGGCTTCTAAGCCGCCGTACTGCGCGGCTTTCCGAACCAGCGTTGCGCGAACGTGGGGTTTGTCAAAGGCGGCGCACTGCGGTTGAAATTGTGCGTTCATACGCTGGACCCACCCTGCTGGCTTGGGGTCTTGCCGTGCGCGAGCGGGGTGTTCTGCAAAAACTCGCGACGGTCGGCTTCCAGATCCGCGGCGGTGGTGCCGTCGGAGTGGTCGCGCAGCGAGGGGCGCGCGCGTTTGGCCATCACCATGGTCGCGATGTTAAGATCGAAGATTGGCTTATTGTGTCGCTCGAAATACGCGACCTCGTAGGCGATGCCGGCCGACTCCTGCCAGCCTTCCATATGTGCGACGATCAGCACGCGGGCGGCGTTCATCATAGCTTCATCGAACGGCAGCCAGAGCGCATGGTCGAGCGGATCGAGGCCGCCATGCACCGCGAGCGGATGGGTGTGGGCGATCGGGGAATAGACCTTGACGCCGGCCAATATCATCTTGGCCGCCAATCGCGCGGCGTCCGCGAACGCACGCTCGATGCCGCCCGGATAGCGGCTGTACGGCGTCGCCAGATAGCACAACGGCGCGCGTTGCAGATCGCTCATGCGGCGGCCCCCTCCGCGAGCACCGCGATCACTTCATGGATCGATACGCAGATATCGCTCGCGAGCAAGTTCATCAATTCCGGCTCACCATCGGCGAGCAGCACGATGCAGCGCTTGCCGGCGCCGCAGAACCATCCCGCTTCGAGGTGAGCCGAGCGCCCGCACGGAAGCACCAGCACGCAGGTGTCGGCCCATTGCATCGCGCGCAGATCGGAAACGAATCCATGCGACGCGACGGGGTGCGTGAGCAGCAATTGGCGATATTTCTCCGGGCTCCAATGCTGGAATTCGGGATCAATCTGTCGCCAGCTGAAACCCGCTTCGCTATGCGGCGGTTGGCGGAAATCATAGACCGCGTGCCCAGCCAGGCGCAGGCGGTCGACGACCATCGGCTGATCCTGATTGCGCCAACTCGATGCGACGTAGATGCGGCTCATGATTCCCCCTGTTCCGGCGTCATGGTGCCATCGTCCAGCACGGCATCGGCGATCCGATCGCGGCTGATGATGTCGAGCAGCGCACCGGCGACGAATTCCGGTGACGCCCCGCGGGCGCGGCCGGCGGCGCGCAGATAGTTGAGTGTGTCCGTGCCGAGCGCGACCGCGATCTCGGCCCATCCAACGGTCGGGCCCTTGCCGCGGTACGGCACGCGCGCGCCATCGCGCCGCGCCTTGCGGATCGCTTTGTGGACCGCCGCGGTGGTCAGCCCCGGCACCGCCAGCTCGGCGAGAATCGCTTTGTTGCCCAAGCCATCGCGCGCCAGCGCGACGATCGCGGCGCGGACTTCCGGCGTGACAAGGGTCCCGGTCATGCCGTCACCCGCCGCCGCAGGAATTCTGGAATTGTGAGGTCGTCGGCGGTGACCAATGGCACGCGCCAATCGCCGTCGCGCCGGCAACAAGCACCAACGAGCGGCGTGAGCGAGAACGGCACAGCCGGCGTATCGGATTGCGCCGGTTCGGCTTCATTGCCCCAGGCATCCCAGCCCGGCCGCGCCGGGCCGCGCCGGTTCAATTCGATCTTGGGCAGTGTCGGAAACGCGCGTTCGATCAGCTGTGCGAACGCTTCCGGCTTGGCCGAGTGCCGGCCCTGCCACGGCGCGGCGATCACCGAGCCACACAGCGCCGTCGCCGGCGCCGGAACATTGCCGCGCGTGCCGACCATCAGCAATTCGTGCTCGCCGGTAAACCAGAAGCCCGACCCGCGCCCGTGGCCGTTACGGGTCTTGTGCCAGATGACATGGGTTTTGTAGGCGAAGCCCCAATGGCTGATGACTTCGAGCGCCGCGGGGGTCATCGGCGCCGTCGCCCACAGGAACAGCACACAATCGGCGGCGGCGATGGTCGCGACCGGCCGCGCACAGATGTCGATGGTCTTGGAGGTCGGGTAGTGATTGTCGGCGGCGCGATCCATTCCGGTGTCCCGGCTGTAAGGCTCGAATTGCCATTCCGGATCGGCCAGGATCACGCCGTATTTTTTATCGGGTAGCGCCAATTGCTTTTCGCCGAGCGCGGCTTCGCGGCTGGCGCGGGCTTCCTGCTTAATGACGCTGCGCACGACATTGGTACGGCCGGCATCGGCCTCCGCGGCGATGCGGCGCTGCATTTCCGTGGTTAGCTTAGCGGCCTGCGCCGCCGCCGACACCGCCAGCCGGCCCTGATCGACGGCGCGCTGGAGTTCCGGAGCGCCGCGGTCATGCACGACCTTGGCGTGCCGCACCAGCCGCTCGGAAACGCTGAGCATCCGCGCCGCATCGGGCTGCGCCACCTTCGGCAAATTTGCCGAAGGTTCCAAATCGGTGCGCTCGCCTTGCCGCATGGTCGCCAGGCGATCCGCGACCATCGCGCGCTGGCTTTCGTTGAGGTGCCGCCGCCTGAGGTTCTTCGAGATCACGAAGCCGAGCGGGTCGCCGTCAACCGACGGCACGAACCGGATGAAATATTTCGTCCGGTCCGGGCCGTCGTCGTCTTCCAATAGACCGGCCGCCAGCGCCGCCCGGTAGCGGTTGCGGCCGTCGAGGATCGCGCCATCCAGCACGACGATGCGTTCGCGGAGATCGTTGGCCTTGAGATCGGCCGCAAGCTCCGCGAACTCAGCCCCCTCGATCAAGGGGAACAGATCGGCGTATGGATGGAACGGCAGCATCAGTTTTCCGACCGTCCAAACACCGCGGGGCGGTTGGCGCGCGGCAACAGCCGCGCCGACGGCGACGGACCGGCGGACGGCGGCGTTTTCGGTTTGCGTTTCGGCGCGGCGCTGCGCGGTGTCACGCGCGGCGATCGGCGTTTGCGCTTGCTGGCCATTGCTGTCCTCCCCGATTGAAAATCTGTCGCTGCCGCACGCCGAACACGACCAACGCTGAACTCAGGAACGCAGAACCATCATCGCCGCCATCGCGCTGGCTACGGCCGATGTCTCATCATGTTGTCGCCAAACAGCGCGACCCATTGCGCAATGAAGTCGGTATCCGGCGACAGCGTACCGGCGCAGATCGATTGCACGGCAGCCCGCACCCGCTGCTGCGCGAGATGGTCGGCGATCTCGACAAATTGCGCCGCGAAGTTGTGTGGTTGCAGCCAACACGCCCGCAAATGCCCGGTCAGCATGACATTCCGGTCGACATCCGGATCGATGGTGACAACCCAGATTTCGTGGGTCGCATTGTCGCGATAGAACCGGGTGATCACACCCGGCAGCGGGCGCAAATGAATCAGCACCACCGAATAGGAGTGCCAGCACGGATGCGCGCCGGGCGCTTCGACCACCCAATGCGCCAGCGCGCCGTCGTCATCGGCGGAAATTCCCTTGGCGCGCCGCAACGCCGCAAGGTCGACCAGCCAAGCTTTGCCGCGCGCTCCTTCCAGCACCGCCGGTGCGGCGATCGGGTGCTTGATCGGCGCGGCCAAATCAACATCGCCGATCAAGCGGCGGATGGCAGAGGCGCTGGTTCCGATCTGTGCCATCACGCCCACCGGACTCTCGGCCACCGCAGCGCCGACACCGCATGCGCGATCAGCCCAGCCAGCATCGCCGACGCGCCGATGGCGATGGCGAGATCGCGCAGCAACCCATGATCGGTCGGCGGCGGCGCGGCCCGATCGACCGCCGGCGGCAACGGCCGCGCGGCCACCGCCGCAGCGCGCGGCGACACCGCCACGGTGGCGATCGGCCGCGGCACGATGGCCGCCGCCGGCGTTACCAATCCAGAGGGCGCGGACGCCGGCGATCGCGTCGCCGCAAACGCATGCTCGAAATCCGACACCGCGCGCGCCGCCTGGCTAGGAGGATGTCTCACAGCGGCGCGCGCGGGCCGGGCCGCCCCCGTGGTCCGGCGGATGGCGGAACGGGATTTTTTAACCCTGGCCGGCGCGGCGGCGCGCAGGACTTTCTGCGGCGCGGCGGCGGCGCCGGGCGGCGCGGCGAAAGCCACGCCGCCGCCC
>LNFM01003811.1_pt1 | contig 45528 bp, 43 predicted proteins | sample 596031 | NCBI WGS metagenome assembly LNFM01 (sample SAMN04254537, study PRJNA301005) | activated carbon metagenome | isolation source: dual media filters at the Ann Arbor, Michigan drinking water treatment plant | place: USA: Ann Arbor
TGATCCAGAAGAAGCTGGCCGACATGCTGACCGAGATCAGCCTGGGCCTGCAGGGTTGCCTGCGCCTGGGCCGCATGAAGGACGAAGGCACGGCCGCCGTGGAGATCACCAGCATCCTCAAGCGCAACAGCTGCGGCAAGGCGCTGGACATCGCCCGCATGAGCCGCGACATGATGGGTGGCAACGGCATCAGCGACGAATACGGCGTGGCCCGCCACCTGGTGAACCTGGAGGTGGTGAACACCTACGAAGGCACGCACGATGTGCACGCGCTGATCCTGGGCCGGGCGATTACCGGGATTGCGGCGTTTGCAAACTGAAGGGGTTCTCACCTGCGAATGGCGAATCAAACGATTCGTGAACATCCGCCTTACAGCGACTCCAAGGAACCCCCTTCAGCAGACTTGGACGGCAGGCTGAGCCGCATCTCCACCGCGTCCAGCCCCGGTGCAAAACCATCGGGCTGGATGGACTGCACCACGAAACCGTACCGCTGGTAGAACCCTGCGGTGTGCTGGGAGGTTGCCAGGCGAACATGGGTGGCTGATGTGGTGGCGATCGCCTCCAGGCGGGCCAGCAGCAGTTGGGCTCCGATGCCCTGGCCTTGGCGATCGCTGCGGACCATGCCCCAGCAGAGGCTGGCGGTGCGGCCTTCATCGCCGAGGCCGAAGCCGCCACAGCCCAGGATGTCGTCCCCCTCCAGCACGACAAGGTAGTGACGCGCTTCGGTGTCCAGAAACCGGGCGAAGTCCTGGCGTTCGTCTTCGTGAAAAAAGCGCGGCACGTTGGTGCCGAAGAGATCGATGCAGGCTGACCTGTCGGAAGCCCGGTACGGTCGGTGCATCAGGATGTGATGTACGACTCCAGCTGCGCAATGGTCTGCTCGTGCTCTTCCAGCAGGTCGTCCATGATGTCGCGGATGGAGATCATGCCGGTGACTTTGCCGCCGTCCACCACCGGCAGGTGGCGGATTTTTTTCTCGCGCATGGTTTGCATGCAGGCCCGAGTGCCGGTTTGTGGTGTCACCACCATCACGTTGCTGGTCATGATGCTGCGCACCAGCGTGTCTTTGGAGCTTTTGTTCTGCAAGGCCACTTTGCGGGTGTAGTCGCGCTCCGAAATCACACCCACGAGCCGGTCGCTCTCCATCACCACCAAGGCACCCACTTCGTGCTGGGCCAGCACCTGCAGGGCATGGAACACGGTGTCATCGGGCTTGACGCTGCAAACAGGCAAAGAGCGTTTGGCCAACAGCGCGGATACGGGTTTCATGGGGTGCTCCTGGTGGGCTTTGATCGGGCGCCGGGCCTTGGGCCCTCGCCCCGAAGATTAACGCATGTGGCCCAGTTTTCGGCACGCAAAACGCGGTCAACGCGCTTTTTGGGCCACGTAAAAACCGTAGCCATAGTTCGCTTTATGCTTCTCGTACAGAGCGATCTCCTGTTCGTGTTCGGACACCACCGCCCGCGCCGCTTCACTGTGGGCATGGCGGGACAGGAAGTCGCCAAAACCGGCTTGCAGCGGCCGGTAGTAGTTGTCCAGCCAGCAGGATGCAGGCAGCACGAAGTAGCCGAGTGGCGAATAGCCGTGTCGCTCCAGGAAGCCGATCTTGGCGGAGGCCGTGTCCACCTCGGGGTACTCACGCGCCCAGTGCGCCTGCAGCTCCGGCGGTCTAGCCTGTGTGGTCCAGGTGAGTTCGGAAACGGCCAGCACGCCGCCGGGCTTGAGAAATCGCCGCCAGCTTTTCACGCCGTTTTCGAAGCCCATGTTGTAGATCGCACCTTCGGACCAGAGCAGGTCGAACTGGCCATCGCCCAGGGGCAGCGACTCCATGGACGCTTCCAGCGCCGTCACACGGCCGGCCACGCCGGCAGCCGCGGTGCGCCGTTGAAGCTGCGTCAGGAAGGCCGGCAGAAAGTCCACCGCGGTGATGCTCGCCTGCGGCAGCAGACGGGCCAGCGCCAGGGTGGACGCGCCGGTGCCGCAGCCGATGTCGGCCACCCGCAGCGGTGCGGCAGGGTCCAGGCCGGTCAGGCGCAGGGCCAGCGCGGTCTGCTCGTCGTCGCCCGGGCCCTGGCGGGGGTTGGCTTGGTGCAGGTCGATGAGGAGGTGGAGGTTGTCCATGGGCGTTTTCTGTTGGTGGCTCGGGCTGTGCGCTCAGTGTCGCATCGGGTTGGCACGGATTCTGATAGCTTCGGGGCATGACGCTTTCGCTCGATTTTCTCGCCCTGCCTTTGCTGGTGGCCGCCGCGCTGGTGTTCATCAGCGTGCTGGCCGGCGTGGTGTCGGCGCGGGCCGGGTTTTCGTTCCTGCTGGTGTTCCTGCTGGCCGGGGTGCTGGCCGGGGAAGACGGCCCGGGCGGGCTGGTGTTCAACGACTTCAAGCTCAGCTTCTGGGTCGGCAACGTGGCGCTGGCCGTCATCTTGCTGGACGGCGGCTTGCGCACCGAATTCAACACCTTTCGCACCGGTTTGAAGCCTTCGCTTCTGCTGGCCACCCTGGGCGTGCTGGTGTGCGCGGGCATCACCGGCGCCGCGGCGCGCTGGCTGCTGGATTTGCCCTGGCCGCTGGCACTGCTGGTGGGTGCCATCGTGGGATCGACCGATGCGGCGGCGGTGTTTTCGCTGCTCAAGTCCTCGGGTGTCAAGCTCAACGAGCGCGTGGCCGCCACGCTGGAGATCGAGTCGGGCATGAACGACCCGATGGCGGTTTACCTCACGCTGACCTTCATTGCCGTGGCGTTGGCCGCCACCTCTGGCGGCGGCGCACCGCTGGGCTGGGCCGACGTGCTGCGCTCGCTGTTGCTGCAGTTTGGCTGGGGCGCGGTGCTGGGGCTGGCGGCGGGTTTTGCCATGGCCGAACTGCTCAAGCGCCTGGGCCGTGGCGAAGACGGCGGCGGCGGCGTGCGCGCGCTGCTGCTGGTGTCGGGCGGTCTGGTGGTGTTTGCGGCCACCACCTGGCTGGGCGGCTCGGGCTTTCTGGCGGTCTACGCGATGGGCGTGATCGTGGGCAACCGGGCGCGGCGCCAGGTGCGCTCGTCGCTCTCGGCCATGGACGGTTATGCCTGGCTCTCGCAAGCGGGCATGTTCCTGTTGCTGGGCCTGCTGGTGACGCCGTCGAGCCTGCTGACCACGCTGTGGCCGGCGCTGGGGGTGTCGCTGGTGCTGATGCTGGTGGCGCGGCCGGTGTCGGTGTGGCTGTGTCTGGCGCCGCTGCGCTTTCCGCCGCGCGAGATCGCCTTCATTTCCTGGGTGGGCCTGCGCGGCGCGGTGCCGATCGTGCTGGCGGTGTTCCCGGTGATGGCGGGCGTGCCCGGGGCGCAGACCTTCTTCAACGTGGCGTTTGTGGTGGTGCTGGCCTCGCTGCTGCTGCAGGGCAGCACGATCGCCTGGAGCGCGCGGCGTCTGGGCGTGGACCTGCCGGACCCGGAGGACGAGACCCAGACCCGCCTGGTGTTCGGCGACTTCGAGATCGACGGTCACACCCCGCTGGACTCGCTCTGCGCCTTCTACGGGCTGCCGGTGCCGGCCGAGTCCGACCAAGACGTGGCCGCCTGGCTGCGCGCCGAGATCCGCCGCCCGCCGGTGGTGGGCGACCACGCCATGCTGGGCAACGCCGAACTCAGCGTGCGCCGCATGGACGGGCAGCTGATCGCCCGGGTGGGTATCAAGCTGGGTTGAACGCCCACCGCCGGCATCGACCGACCCGGGGCTTGGGGTATATTACTAACCCACTGGTCAGTAACAACATGCCCTCCCCATCCAACGCCTCTGCCCAAGCCAGCGCCACCCGCCAGCGCCGCAAGGAGGCGCGCCCGGGCGAACTGCTGGACGCCGCGCTGGCCCTGTTCGTCGAGAAAGGCTTTGCCGCCACCCGGGTGGACGAGGTGGCCGCCCGAGCCGGTGTGTCCAAGGGCACGCTGTTCCTGTACTACCCCAGCAAAGAAGAGCTGTTCAAAGCGGTGATCCACGAAACGCTGGCCGGACGCTTTGACGAGTGGAATGCCGAATTCGCGGCCTTCACCGGCAGCAGCGCCGAGCTGGTTCACTACTGCCTGCACAGCTGGTGGGAACGCATCGGCATGACGCCGGCATCGGGCATCACCAAGCTGGTGATGAGCGAGGCCGGCACCTTCCCCGACGTGGCGGCCTACTACCAGCAGACGGTGATCAGCCCCGGGCATGCCCTGCTCAAGCGCGTGCTGCAGCGCGGTGTGGACAGCGGGGAGTTCCATCCCATGAACCTGGACCTCGCGGTGTACAGCCTGATCGCACCCATGATCTTTCTGTTGACCTGGAAGCACTCCATGGCGCCCTGCTGCCCACCCGCCGACCAGATCGAGCCCGAGGCTTTCATCGACACCCAGGTGAACCTGCTGCTGCACGGCATGCTCGCACGACCTGGCCAGCCCTGACCCAACGCCCCTGACTTCCATGCGCCCCCATCCACACCAACGCCCCGCCTGGCTGAAATGGCTGTTGCTGGCCCTGCTGATCGGCGCCATTGCCTTCGGCGTGGCTCGCGCCCTGAACAAACGCAGTGTGCAGCGCGACGCCGCCGCCACGGCGGCAGCGGCCATGCAACAAGCGCCGGTGTTTGAAATCGCCGCGCAAGACGTGGTGCGCGTGCAGCGCCTGATGCTGGACCAGGCGGTGGCGGTGTCCGGATCCCTCAAGGCGCTGCAGACCGCCACCATCAAGGCGCGCGCCGCCGGCGAGGTGCAGGGCCTGAGCAAGCGCGAAGGCGAGAATGTGAAGGCCGGCGAGGTGCTGGCCCGCATCGACAGCACCGAGGCCGCAGCGCGCGTGCGCCAGGCCGAAGAGCAGGCCCGCGCCGCGCAGGCCCAGGTGGCGATCGCGCAGCGCGGTTTCGACAACAACCAGAAGCTGGTGCAGCAGGGCTTCATTTCGGCCACCGCACTGGACACCACCGCCGGCAACCTGAGCGCGGCCGTGGCCACCCACCGCGCCGCGCTGGCGGCGCTGGACATTGCGCGCAAGGGCATGGCCGACACCACCTTGCGCTCACCGCTGAACGGGCAGATCTCTGCGCGACTGGTGCAGAACGGCGAGCGGGTGGGCGTGGACGCGCGCCTGCTCGACGTGGTGGATCTTTCGGCCTTCGAGCTGGAGGCCGCACTGGCCCCGGCCGACGCCGCAGCCGTGCAACCGGGCCAGCAGGCCACGCTCTCGGTGGAAGGCCTGGCCCAACCGGTGCCGGCCACGGTGGCGCGCATCAACCCCAGCGTGCAGGCCGGCAGCCGCAGCGTGCTGTTGTACCTGCGCGTGCCTGCCGTTGCCGGCATGCGGCAAGGTCTGTTTGCAAAGGGGCAGATTGTCACCGGCCAACTGCAGGCGGCGGCGCTGCCGCTGTCGGCGGTGCGCAACGACAAGCCCGCGCCCTATGTGCAGGTGCTGGCCGCGGACCAGGTGGCGCACGTGGGCGTGACGCTGGACCGCCAGGGCCAGCATGCAGGCCAGACCATGCTGGTGGTGGACGGCGTGGACGGTCTGGCAGAAGGCGCTGCGGTATTGCGCGCCACGGCCGGCGCGATCCGCGTGGGCACGGCGGTCAAGGCGGCTGCGCCTGCCGGCACAGCCAAACCCTGAGAACGCCGCACCATGTGGTTCACCCAGGTCTCGCTGCGCAACCCGGTCTTCGCGACCATGCTGATGATCGGCCTGATGGTGCTGGGGCTGTTCAGCTTCCAGCGCCTGAAGGTGGACCAGTTCCCCAACATCGACTTCCCCGTGGTGGTGGTGACCACCCAGTATCCGGGCGCATCACCCGAGATCGTGGAGAACGAGGTCACGAAAAAGGTGGAAGAGTCGGTCAACGCCATCGCTGGCGTGAACGCGCTGACCTCGCGCAGTTACGAAGGGCAGTCGGTCGTCATCGTTGAATTCCAGCTGCACATCGACGGTCGCAAAGCCGCCGACGACGTGCGCGAGAAGATCGCGCTGCTGCGCCCCACCCTGCGCGACGAGGTGAAAGAGCCGGCGGTGCTGCGCTTCGACCCGTCCAGCCGCGCGATCTGGTCGGTGGCCGTTCTTCCGGATGCATCCGCGGCGCCCGCCTTGGGGCGGCCCGGCGGCGGGGTCGGCGTCACACCGCCAACGGCGGTCGAGCTGACCACCTGGGCCGAACAGACGCTGAAAAAGCGGCTGGAGAACGTGCGCGGCGTGGGCTCGGTCACGCTGGTGGGCGGCACGCGGCGCGCGGTCAACATCGATCTGGACCCAGCCGCGATGGAGGCCATGGGCATCACCGCCGAACAGGTGGTGGCGGCGGTGCGCAGCGAGAACCAGGACCTGCCGGTGGGCACGCTGAAGGACGCCGAGCGCGACCGCGTCGTGCAGGTGCTCGCCCGCATGCAGAACCCGCAGGATTTCGAGCAGATCATCGTGGCGCGGCGCGGCGGCAGCCCGGTGCGGCTGGGCCAGGTGGCGCGCATCAGCGACGCCACCCAGGAGGTGGAAAGTCTGGCCCTGTACAACGGCCAGCGCACCCTGCTGCTGCAGGTGCAGAAGGCGCAGGATGAAAACACCATCGCCGTGACCGATGGGCTCAAGGCGGTGCTGGGTGAACTGCAGGCCCAGCTGCCGCCGGGTGTGAAGCTGGAACCGATTGCCGACGGCTCGCGGCCGATCCGTGTCTCGGTGGACAACGTGCGGCGCACCCTTATCGAGGGCGCCATCCTCACGGTGCTGATCGTGTTCCTGTTCCTCAACAGCTGGCGCTCCACCGTCATCACCGGCCTTACCTTGCCGATCGCGCTGGTCGGTACCTTCTTCTTCATGAACCTGTTCGGGTTCACCATCAACATGATCACGCTGATGGCGCTCACCTTGTCGGTGGGTCTGCTGATCGACGACGCCATCGTGGTGCGCGAGAACATCGTGCGCCACGTGCAGATGGGCAAGAGCCCCTACCAGGCCTCGATGGACGGCACGCAGGAGATCGGCCTGGCGGTGCTGGCGACCACGCTCTCCATCGTTGCGGTTTTCCTGCCCATCGGCTTCATGGGCGGCATCATCGGCAAGTTCTTCCACGAGTTCGGCATCACCATGGTCGCGGCGGTGCTGATCTCGATGTTCGTCAGCTTCACGCTGGACCCGATGCTCTCGTCGGTCTGGCACGACCCGGAAATTGAAAAGCACGGCCGCCATGCCGCACCCGTGACCCTGTACGACAAGACCATTGGCCGCGTGACCGGCTGGTTCGACCGGGTGCAGGACGACCTGGCCGAGGCCTACCAGGGCGCGCTGCGCTGGTCGCTCAAGCACAAGCTCGCCACCATGGGCATGGCGCTGGTGGTGTTCGCCAGCAGCATCGCCCTGTTGCCCTTGCTCGGCACCGAGTTCGTTCCCAAGGCGGATTTTTCGGAAACGCAGGTGAGCTTCCACACGCCGGTGGGTTCGTCGCTGGAGGCCACCGAAGCCAAGACGCGTCAGGTGGAAGGTGTGTTGCGCGAGTTCCCGGAGGTGAAGTACACGCTCTCGACCATCAACACCGGCAATGCGCAGGGCAAGATGTACGCCAACGTGTACGTGCGCCTGGTGGACCGCAAGGACCGCACGCTCAACGCCGACGCCATGGCGGCGAAACTGCGCGAGCGGCTGCGCAGTGTGTCGGGCATCACCGTCACGCACGCCGGCCTGCTGGACCCGGTGGGCGGCAACAAGCAGATCGAGTTTTCGCTGCAGGGTGATGACCTGAACGAACTGGCCCGCCTGAACGCGCTGGTGCTCGACAAGATCCGCGCCATTCCCGGCCTCGTGGACCTGGACTCGTCCCTGAAACCCGACAAGCCGACGGTGGACGTGATGCTGCGGCGCGACCTCGCGTCGGACGCCGGCCTGAACGCGGCGGCCGTGGCCAGCAGCCTGCGCACTCTGGTGGCCGGGCAAACCGTGGGCAACTGGCGCGCCGCCGACGGTGAAAGCTACGACGTCAACGTGCGCCTGGCACCCGAGCAGCGCGAGGGGACTGCCGACCTGGCTGCCCTGCCGTTTGTGGTGGGCAGCAACGCCGATGGGTCGGCCCGCGTGGTGAGGCTGGGCCAGGTGGCGAACGTGGTCGAGGGCACCGGCCCGAATCAGATCAACCGGCGCAACCTCAACCGCGAGGTGGCCATCAACGCCAACGTGTTCGGCCGCTCGGCCGGAGAGGTGTCTGGCGAGATCAGGCAGGTGCTGGACACCATTGCCCTGCCGCCGGGCTACCGGGCCGAGTTCGGCGGCTCCACCAAGAACATGCAGGAAAGCTTCGGCTACGCCGTCTCTGCGCTGGCGATGGCCATCATCTTCATCTACATGATCCTGGCCAGCCAGTTCCAGAGTTTCCTGCAGCCGCTGGCGCTGATGACCTCGCTGCCACTGACGCTGATCGGCGTGGCGCTGGCGCTGCTGATGTTCGGCTCGACCCTGAGCATGTTCTCGGTGATTGGCATCGTGCTGCTGATGGGCCTGGTGACGAAGAACGCGATTCTGCTGGTGGATTTCGCCATTCGGGCTCGCCACGGCATCGACGGCAGCGAGCCGCTGGACCGCGAAAGCGCCCTGCTGCTGGCCGCCAAAGTACGGTTGCGCCCCATCCTCATGACCACCCTGGCCATGGTGTTCGGCATGGTGCCGCTGGCCTTTGCGCTGACCGAAGGTTCCGAACAGCGCGCACCCATGGGCCAGGCGGTGATCGGCGGCGTGATCACCTCGTCGGTTCTGACGCTGGTGGTGGTGCCCGTGGTCTACTGCTACATGGACGATCTGGCCAGCTGGTTCAAGCGCCTGCTCGGGCATCGCGACAGCGGCTCGCAAACCCCTGCTCGGTAAAATGGACCATGATCGGCTAATATACCCACCGGAGTATCAAAGATGAACACGCAAACCACCCCCGATGCCGGTTTCGACCGAGCCCGCTTCAACATGATCGAGCAGCAGATCCGCCCCTGGGAAGTGCTGGACGGCGAGGTGTTGCGGCTGTTGGACCGCGTGCACCGCGAAGACTTCGTTCCGGCGGCGCACCGTTCGCTCGCGTTTGCCGACATGGAGCTGCCACTCACCCACCCGGCGGTCGACGGGCAGGCCATGCTGGCGCCCAAGGTGGAAGCCCGCCTGCTGCAGGACCTGGCCATCCAACCCACCGACAAAGTGCTGGAAGTCGGCACCGGCAGCGGGCACATGGCCGCCTTGCTGGCCAGCATGGCGCAACGTGTGGTGTCGATCGAAATCGACGATTCGATGGCGCGCGCTGCGCGCGACAACCTGCAGGTGGCCGGCATCAGCAACGTGGATGTGCGCCTGGCCGATGCCGCGGCCAACGGCTTTGCCGCCTGCGCCACCGAAGCCCCTTGGGACGTGATCCTGCTGAGCGGATCGGTCGCCGAAATACCGCAAGCCCTGCTGCCGCTGCTGGCCCCCGGTGGTCGCCTCGCGGCCATCGTGGGCAACGAGCCCATGATGCGCGCCACCTTCGTCACCCGCGTGGCCGACGCCAGCTACCGCACCGCCCAGCCCTGGGACACCGTGGCATCGCGCCTGCGGAACTTTCCAGAGCCTTCGCGCTTCCAGTTCTGAAGCAGGCTGCGACCGCAGCCCGTTCAACCCAACGCCCGCCCATGATTTCGATCCGCCCCGCCCACTTGCAGGAATGGCTGCAGGAAGCCACCGCCAAGACCCCCGGCGCGACCCCCATCGTGCTGGACGTGCGTGAACCCTGGGAGTTCCAGACCGCCGCGGTCAAGCCCGACGGCTTCGAGCTGATCCAGATGCCCATGCGCAGCGTGCCCGCGCGCTTCCTGGAGCTGGACAAGCACCACCCGATCGCCTGCCTGTGCCACCACGGTGCGCGCAGCGCCCAGGTGGTGCACTTCCTGATGCAGAACGGCTTCACCGAGGTGGTGAATATCCATGGCGGCATCAACGCCTGGTCCCACGAACGGGATCCGGGCGTGCCCGCCTATTGACCTGTACCGGTTTGCTGCCCGCACCCTGTCACCCCAAGGATCCGCCATGAACACCCCGTCTTCCCAACGCCATGCCCCTGCAAACCGCCCGTTCGCACCGAGCCGCGTTGCGCTGGGTGTGTTGTGGGCACTCGGTGCGGCCGCCGGTGCTCAGGCTCAAAACCTGGTCGAACTGCACGAGGCAGCCCGCGGTTACGACGCCAGCTTTCTCTCGGCGCGTTCGCAGGTGGATGCCAGCATCGCAAGGGCCGAACAGGCCAAGGCCGGTGTGCGCCCGCAAGCCGGCCTGGGGGCCGCCGCCAACTGGTCGCGCCGCGACAGCTCGGCCGCGCCGCTGGATGCGAACTTCAACAGCCAGGCCGTCACCCTGTCGGCCAGCCAGCCGCTGTACCGCCCGGCCAACCTGATCGCGAGCGAACAGGGGCAGCTCGCCGTCGACATCGCCCGGGCGCAACTGCAGGCCGCCGAGCAAGACCTGATCGTTCGCACCACGCAGGCTTACTTCGACGTGCTGGCCGCGCAAGACACGCTGACTTTTGTGAAGGCACAAAAGAGCGCGGTGTCCGAGCAGCTCGCGGCGGCCAAGCGCAACTTCGAAGTCGGCACCACCACCGTGACCGACTCGCGCGAAGCGCAGGCCCGGTTCGACCTCGTGGCGGCACAGGAAATCGCCGCTGAAAACGACCTGCGTGTCAAAAAGCTGGCGCTGGACCAGTTGGTGGGCAAGGCCAACGTGGAACCGAAACCGCTCGCCGTCCCGGTGGCATTGCCGGCGCTGGTTCCGGCCGACCCGCAAGCCTGGGTGGCCCAGGCCGAAACGGTCCACCCCACGGTGCTGCAGGCCACCAGGGGGCTGGAGATCGCCCGGCTCGAGACCCGGAAAGCCGAAGCCGGTCACAAGCCCACGCTGGACCTGGTGGGCCAGTACCAGATCGCACGCGCCCCTTCCGGCTCATCGGCCATTCCCGGCAATGTGCGCAACAACACCGCCACCGTGGGCGTGCAGTTCAACATGCCGCTGTACACCGGCGGCGCGGTGCAGAACCGTGTGCTGGAAACCCTGGCACTGGAAGAAAAAGCCCGTACCGATCTGGAAGCCGCCCGGCGCGGTGTGAGCCAGGCCACGCGCAGCGCCTACTTCGGCGTGCTCTCTGGCCAGGGCCAGGTGAAGGCGCTCGAAGCCGCCGAAGCTTCCAGCCAGAGCGCACTCGACGCCAACAAGCTCGGTTACCAGGTCGGTGTGCGCATCAACATCGACGTGCTCAATGCGCAGAGCCAGCTGTTCCAGACCAAGCGCGATCTCGCGGTGGCCCGCTACAACGTGCTGCTCGGCGGCCTGCGCCTCAAGCAGGCCAGCGGGCAGCTCAAGGCAGAAGACCTGCAGCCGGTGAACGCGCTGCTGGTCCGCTGAGAACGGTTCAGGCCGAAGGGGGAGCAACCGTCGAAGCCCGGTCCTCGCGCGCGAGACCTGCGTAAACGCCTTGCAGGGCCATCAGCTCCTGGTGAGTGCCTTGCTCCACCAGCCGCCCGCGGCTGATCACAATGATCTTGTCGACCCGCCGGATCGCGTTGAGCCGGTGCGTGATGATCAGCGTCGTGCGGTTTTCTGACAGGCGCTCCAGCGCGTCCTTGATGTACACCTCGGAATCCGGATCGAGCGCCGAAGTGGCCTCGTCCAGGATGATGATCGGCGCGTTTTTCAGGAAAGCGCGTGCGATCGCAATGCGCTGACGCTGCCCACCGGAGAGCAGTGACCCGTTGTCACCCACCGGGGCATCCAGCCCCTGTGGCAGCTTGTCCGCAAACTCCGCCACATGAGCCAGGCGCACAGCGTCCCGCAGCGCCGACTCCGTCACATCGGGCTGGCCGAAGCAGATGTTCTCGCGGATGGTGCCGGTCATCAGAAAACTGTCTTGCGAAACAAAGGAAATCTTCGAACGCAGCGTGCGCAGCGGCAAGCTGCGAATGTCCCGGCCGTCGATCCGGATGGCGCCCGCCGAGACTTCGTAAAAGCGCGGCAGCAGTTTGGCGATGGTGGATTTGCCTTCACCCGAGCGCCCGACCAGGGCCACCATCTGCCCCTGCTTCACCTCGAAGCTGACTTCGTGCAACACCGTTGCGGCCGTGTCGCTGTAGCGGAACGAAACCCGGTCAAAGTGGATGTCGGTGGACGCCAGCGGACGGCTGTCCTGGCCGGTATCCGCCTCGGGTTCAAAGTCCAGGTACTGAAAAAGTACCTCGGCCGAGCCGATGCCTTTTTGCAGCGACGCGTTGACCTCGGTCAGGTCTTTGATCGGCTTGACCAGCATGGACACCGCCAGCAAGAAGGCGATGAAGTCACCCGACGACATGGTCCCGCCCGTGACCGGGTTCAGCGCCAGCCAGACCAGCAGGGCCAGGGCCACCGACACCATCATCTGCACCAGGGGCGAGCTGATGGTGCGCGTCAGATCCATCTTGCGCGTCTGCTGGCGAAACAGGTCGCTGGCCTCGCGAAAGCGTTCCCGCATCGTCTGCTGCGTCCCGAAGATGCGGATCTCACGGTAACCCTTGATGGACTCACTGGCCGTCTGAATGATCTGGGTCTGCGAGGCAATCATGCGTTTGGCAATCTTGCGAAACCGCTTGCCCGTGAGCGCCGCCAGCCACGCGATGATCGGCGTCACCACGATGAAAACGCTGGCCAGCCGCCAGTTGAGCCAGAAGATGTAGCCCAGCAGCCCCATCACATACAGGCCTTCTTGCAGAAGGATCTTCAGCGAACCCGTCACCGAATCCGCCACGGCGCCCACGCCGTAGGACACCTTGGAAATCAGCGCGCTCGATTCCATTTCGTCGTACCGCCTGGCCGGCATCGCCACAAAGGTGTCGTAGAGCTTGAGCTGCAGGTCATGCACCAGTTCCTTGGCCACGTTGGACAGCGAATAGGATCCCAAAAAGCTGCCGATGCCTCGGGCAGCGAACAGACCGACGATGAGCAGGGGGAAAAAGTACATCCGCCGCTCACCGGCCTGGATCGAATCGATCAGCAGCTTCATGGTGTGCGCGAACGCGGCGTTGCTGACACCGTAGATCAGGAAGCCGACAAACGACAGCGCATACAGCGGCCAATGCCGCTTGGTCATGGACAGGAGCCGGAGGTAGGTCTCCCGGGTGGAAGCGCTACTCTCGTGCGGCGGCATGGGGTTGTTGCTCAAGAGCGGGCCTGTTCGAGATGCGAAATGCGTCGATTGTGGCAGGAGCGGCCAGTCGTCCCACCACGACCCGGTCGCTACCCGGAGGGACCACTCAGGCGTGCCGGCCAAGGACGCGCCCCGCCGGCCAGGATGGGTGCGATAAACTGCACGGCACTGCCGCATGCACGCAGGTGCAGGTGGTCAAAGAAGGCCGCTCAAGCAGCGTCAAGAAAAGGACATCCATGCAACCGGTCAACGTGTTGTGCATCAAGTGGGGCAACAAATACGGCCCCGAGTACGTCAACAAACTGCACAGCATGGTCAAGCGCCATCTGCGCCGGCCGTTTCGCTTTGTGTGCCTGACCGACGACCACGCCGGTATCGATCCGGGCATCGAGGTCAAGCCCATTCCCATGGTCGGATTCGACGAATTCGACCAGCGCAAACCATGGACGTTCGGGCACGGCTGGCTCAAGCTGACGAGCTTCGCCGATCCGCTCTACGACCTCACGGGCCGCACCCTGTTTCTGGACCTGGACATCGTCATCCTGGACAGCCTGGATCCCTTCTTTGAACAGGAAGGAGAGTTCATTGTCATCAAGGAGTGGGACAAGAAAGACGCCACCGGCAACACTTCTTGTTATGTCTACACCATCGGGGCCCACGCCGATGCGCTGGAGCACCTGAAGGCCGACTACCCCGCCTCGATCGCACCGGTGCGCAACGAGCAGGAGTTCATCACCCAGTACCTGGCACGGCAAGGCAAGTTGCGCTACTGGCCCGAGGCCTGGTGCCGCAGCTTCAAGCGCCATTGCATGCAGCCTGGGATCATGGGTTGGTTCAAAGTGCCCACCATCCCGGCCGGCGCCCGCATCATCATTTTTCACGGCAAGCCCAATCCGCCCGATGTGATCGCCGGCATCAGCGGGAAATGGTACCGGCGGGTCCTTCCAACCAAATGGGTGGCGGAGCACTGGCGTTGAACCTCGCCCAGGGGGCCTACCGGCTGCTGATGCGGTTGCTGGCCCCTGTGGCCATCGGATGGTTCTGGTGGCGTTCCCGCAAGGAACCTGCGTACGCAGCTCGATTGGGTGAGCGACTGGGCTTCCACGATCTGCCACCGGAGGCGAGTTCGGGCGTTCTGGTGCACGCGGCGTCGGTGGGGGAAGTCCAGGCTGCCCAGTCCCTGCTGCAAGGCCTCCTGCAGCACTGGCCCGCGTACGCTGTGACCGTCAGCACCATCACACCCACCGGCGCACAGGCTTTGCGGAACGCATGGGGTGACCAGGTTCGCCACGTTTTCCTGCCGCTGGACACACCCGGGGCCACGGCGCGTTTTCTGGACCGCCTGCAGCCCAGCCTGGTGGTGCTCATGGAGCGCGAGATCTGGCCCGAACTGCTGCGGCAATGCCGGCTGCGCTGCATTCCCGTCGCCCTGGTCAATGCCCGGCTGTCGGAGCGCTCGGCCAGCACCTATGCCCGCTTCCGGTCTGTTTTCCAACCCGTCTGGCAGCAACTGGCGCTGGTGGCCGCGGCCGAACCGCAGAGCCTGGCTCGGTACCTGTCGCTGGGCGTGCCCCCGGCCAACGGCCTGTGCACCGGCAACCTCAAGTTCGATCTGCCCAGCGATCCCGCACCCCAGAAGGCAGAACCAGCCCTGCAAGGCAGGTTCGTGGTGGTGGCGGGCAGCACCCACGACGCCGAAGAGGAAGCGCTGTTGACCCTCTGGCCTGCGTTGGCGAGTCGTTTCCCGCGGGTGCTGCTGGTGCTGGTACCGCGCCATCCGCAGCGCTTTGACGCCGTGGCCAGCAAGCTGAAACAACGCGGACTCGCCTTCATTCGCCACAGCAGCGGTGAACACCCTTTGCCAGAGACCGCTGTCTGGCTGGGTGACACCATGGGCCAACTGCCACACTGGTACAGCCTGGCCGACATCTGCTTCATCGGCGGCAGTCTGGAGCCGGTCGGCGGCCACAATCCGCTGGAAGCCATGGCCCACGGAAAACCGGTGTTCTACGGTCCCCACACCCACAACTTCGAACAGCTCTATCAGCAGATCGACGCGGCGGCGGCGGGCCAGCGCGTGGCATCGGCCGAAGACTTGGTCACCGCCACGGAGCAGGCTTGCCTTGAGATGGGGCCTTGGCGCGAGATGGGGGCACGGGGAGTGGATTGGCTGAGGCAGCAACAAGGCGCCACCGACCGGACGCTGCAAGCGCTGTCTGGGCTGTGGGCTCCCTTGAAACCACACAGCCTGGGACGCATCGTGGTCGCACGTGTGGACCAGAGCCAGGTCTGGAGCGACCCTGCGCTGCTCAGCCCACTCCCAGCGGACGATTTCAATCCGGTGAACCTGCCGCATGGCGCTGAGCGGATGGCCACCGGCAGCGGTCGCGGCCAGGTGCACGTCGTGCAGCGCGGCCCCACGTCCGTGGTGGTGCGCCACTACCGGCGCGGCGGACTGATGGCGCGCATCAGTGAGGACCGCTTCTGGGGCACTGAGGCGCGCAACAGCCGGGCCATGAGGGAGTTTTTGCTGCTGCGCCGGATGCGGGCCTGGAACCTGCCAGTGCCCTCGCCCGCTGCGGCCCACGCGCAGCGGCACGGCCTGTGGCAGAGCGCCGACATCATGGTGGCGCTGTTGCCCGGGACCAGCAACCTCGTCCAGCGACTCCAGAACGCACCGTTGACAGCCGCCGAATGGCAGCGCATCGGTCAAGCCGTTCGCCAGCTGCACGGCCACCAGGTTTTTCATTCGGACCTGAACGCACACAACCTGCTGCTGGACGATCAAGGGCACGCATGGATCGTGGACTTCGACAAATGCCTCATCCAGAGCGGGCAAGCCTGGAAAGCCAGCAACCTGGCCCGTTTGCTGCGCTCTCTGCGCAAAGAGGCGGTGCGTCAGTCGCCCTTTCACTGGTCTGAAAACGACTGGCAACACCTCCTGAACGGCTACGAGGCAAGCCACTTGGTGACCCATTCATCATGATGCTCTCACACCGCTTGTACATCGGTGCCCAGCTGTCACTGGTACTGGCGTTTTTCGCTTTTCCGATCTCGGTCGCCCTGACGAATCTGTCGTTGGTGCTGACATTGCTGCTGTGGATTTCGGCGATGGGCCACCAGGCGGCGCGCGCCGCCCTGGGCCAGGCGATGCGCAACCCCTTGGTGATGCCTGCGCTGGCGCTTTTTGCCTGGATCGTGATCGCCATGGCCTGGTCACCGGCGGACCGGGGTGCGATGGGCGGTTTCATTCAGAAGTACCTGAAATTCGCACTGGTCCCCGTCATGCTGGCGTTGCTTCAAGATGCCACCGTGCGCCGACGCAGCTGGAACGCGTTCGGTCTGGCGATGCTGCTGACGCTGTGTGTGACCTGGCTCAACGTCTGGTTCGACTTCCCGTTCACGCGCACCCAGAACCAGGGCTTCGGCACCGATCACACCGTCGTCAAGGACTACATCTCCCAGGGCATCATGATGTCCTTCTTCGCTGCCATGTGCGCCTACCTGGCCCTGAAAATGCGTCCTGTGAAGTGGGCCTGGACCGGTTGGATCGGCTGGACCCTGGCATCGATCAGCATCCTCTTTCTGTCGGTGGGACGCACGGGTTACCTCGCCTGGGCAGTGTCGACCGCACTGTTCTTCACGGTCTTGGCGCTGGCACGCTCCCGGCGAATGGCCATCGCCGCCCTGGCCGGAGTGCTGACCGTGCTGGCCGTGGTCTTCGCTGCGTCTCCGGCCTTGCAGGAGCGGAGTGCGGTGGCACTTCGAGAAGCGACCAGCTCCAGCCTGGAGCAGGTCACCTCCGTCGGCGCTCGGGTGCAGATGGCCCGGTTCGTACTCGACAGCGCGCCGGATGCCCTGATGGCGGGGCATGGAACCGCCTCCTATCCGGTGCTCGCCGCCAATCACTTCAAGGACCCGGTGTACTGCGCAGTGGTTTGCCCCCATCCGCACAACCAGTTCTCCTTTTTTCTTTTTGAGCAAGGCGCGATTGGGCTGGGGCTGTTCCTGTGGTTCATCGCCGCCCTCGTTCGCTCATCCTGGCAACAGGACCCCCAGCGCCGGGCGCTGGGACTCGCCTTTGTGGGCGTGATGTGTGCCGCCTGCATGACCCACAGTTCCCTGTGGTTGTCCACCGAAAGCCACTTCCTGATCCTCATCAGCGTGCTCGCGATGGCCAGCATGCAGGCGAAACTCGACCGGCACCGACAACCATGACCGCGCAGACCATTGCCTTCCATTCCAACCAACTCTCGATTCGGGGTACAGAGGTCGCCCTGTACGACTATGCACTGAACAGCGAGACACTGCTCAACCACCGCAGTCTGATCGTCTACAACGCCAGCAGCCCGCACAACAGCGCCGAAGCACTGGACAAGTTCAGGGCACGCTTCGACGTTGTGGGCTACAGCCACCCCAGCGAGCTTGACGCACTGCTCAGCCACCACCAGGCGGATTTGATGTACGCGATCAAAGCAGGCAAGAACGACGGTCTTTGGTCCAGAACTGTACCCACCATGGTGCACGCCGTGTTCCCGACCAACCCAAGTCAGGTGCACGGAGCCTCGTACGCCTTCATTTCAGAGTGGCTCAGTCGGCATTGCGCCAGCGGCAGGATTCCCAGCGTGCCACACATCGTTGAACTGCCTGATGTCAATGGCGATCTGCGCGAAGAACTGGGCATACCGCAGCATGCCAAGGTGCTCGGCTGCCACGGCGGCAAAGACAGCTTCGATGTGCCCGGTGCCATCGAGGCCGTTCAAGAAACACTGGCGACCGCGCCAGATACCTGGTTTGTCTTCTTGAACATCGGGCGCTTCGTCGACCATCCACGGGCTCTGTTCCTGCCAGGCAGCAGCGACATGGTTTATAAGACCCGCTTCATCAACACCTGCGACGCCATGTTGCATGCGCGCCTTCAGGGCGAATCCTTTGGCCTTGCCTGCGGCGAGTTTTCGATCCGCAACAAGCCCGTCATCACCTACGCCCGCAGCAAACACCGTCATCACATCGATGTGCTGGGCGACACGGGTTTCTATTACACCGATGCGCGTTCCCTCGTTGACATCATCAAACGGCTGGAACCCGCAGCACTGAAGCACCAGTCCTGGGACCGATACTCTGCGCTGTACAACCGGAAGGTGGTGATGAACCTGTTCGATCGACACCTGATCCAGCCGGCCCTGCGCAACCGCGACCTGTCCAGACCGGAACTCAGTTTCCGATGGCGGGACAGGTTGGCCTTCCACCGGTTCAAACTGAGCATGCGCTTACGCTAACGTTGCATGAGTTCATTCGGTGAAGAGACGTCGTACTGCAAGGCTGCGTACCGGAAGAAGGTCTCCAGCGCGATGAAAAGGCTGTAGAGGAAGCCAGGGCCGCCACAAAGGACAGCGCGCTGGAAGACATACACCCGCAGGAAAACGACGCTCCCCATCAACAGCCCCCGCAACACCCCTCCCTGCTTGCCTTGCGTCCTGCGTTTGGTCGCACCCAGCTGCACATACTGAGCCAGCTTGCGCAGGCTGCCGTACACCGTTGAGCGCGAGTGATGCAACAGGCGATGGCGAAAGCGCCGAATCGGCACGGCGTGAAGGAGTTGGGGTGCCTCGTGCACCACACCCTCGAAGCCGAGGAGCGTCTCGCGGCGGAACAGCCGCTGAATGCCACCACGCGGCTTCATGCGGCTCAGTGCGCGACCGAACGCGACTTCGTCCCACCAGACACGCCACACCGCGTCCTCGCCAGAGGCCACAGCGTTCGATATCTCGGCTTGCAGTGCGGGTGAAATCTCCTCATCGGCGTCCAGAAAGAACACATAGTCCGTTTTCAGGTAGCCCACGGCGCGCGTTCGCTGGACGCCAAAGCCCTGCCAGTCCGCGTGCATCTGAACCTGCGCGCCCAGTGCCTGTGCGAGTTCAGGAGTGCCGTCCGTGCTCCCGCTGTCAACCACCACAATCTGATTCGCGAATGCCGCACTGCGCAGGCAGGCTTCGATCCGTGGCGCCTCATTGAGAGTGAGCACAACCACCCCGAGCGTAGGAGGCGCTTCCGCGATGGCATGCGGCTCAGTCACGGGCCCTCCATTTCAAAAGGCCCATCCATCGTCCAGCCATGCGTGCCAGCAGGCGGGGAGACCAGGCGATCAATCGCAACGGCAGCGCTATCGAAGTGCCCAGCAACACCCGCCAGCGCTGCCGCTTTGCCTGGCTGATGGATCGGTGTTTGGAGGTGTAGATCAGCTTGGACTGGGCATGGTGATAGCCCCGCAGGTATTCGCTTCTCCAGGGCTGGTCTCCCTTGACCGAGCCGCGGGAGCGATGAACAGCCTGCACAGCCGGCACGACGACCATCGGCAGCTTGTGCTGAAACAGCCGCAGGCACAGATCATCGTCTTCGTAGTACAGGAAGAAGCGCTCGTCGAAGAAGCCGACGTCCGCGAAACGATCCAGGCGAAGCAGCATGGCAGCCCCGACCACAAACCCCACACAGGTTGGACCTTCTGCACCAGGACCCCGGGATCGCCACACGACACCAGGCCAGCGGTAGTTCACATCAGGCTGCCCTTGTCCATCGCACAGCTGTGGCGCCAGCATGGCGGCCTCCGGCATGCCTTGCGCCGCGCGCACCAGTTCTCGCAATCCATCCGGCGCGATCTCGCAGTCCGGGTTGAGCAAGAAGGCAAAGGGCGTTTTCACCTCGGCCAGCGCACGGTTGTTGGCTGCCCCGAAGCCGAGGTTGCGCCCATGCTCCAGCACTTGTGCGTGTGGCCAGTGTGTCCGGGCCCGGGCAGCCGTCTGATCGGTGCTGCCGTTGTCCGAAACCATCACGTGCGGGCAATGGTCGAGCAAGCCACCCAGACTGTCCAGACAGTGGGCGCTCTGGTAGGTCACCAGCACCACCGTCACCAGGTTGAGGGAGTCGGTCATCACGCTCAATGTGCCGCCATGCCCACCACCGCATCCGGCTTGGCCCGCTTCAGCAGGGCAAGCATCTCGCCCTCGATGCGGTGCAGCGCTTCGGGTGTGTGACCTTCAAAACGCAGCACCAGCACCGGCGTGGTGTTGGAGGCGCGAATCAGGCCAAAGCCGTCGGGCCAATCGACGCGCACGCCGTCGATGGTCGAGATGTTGGCGGGCGCTTCGAAACGGGCCAGGGCCACCAGTTGGTCCACCACCGCGTGCGGTTCCCCCTCGGCGCAGCTCACGTTCAGCTCAGGCGTGCTGTGGCTGGTGGGCAGGCCTTCGAGCACGGCATTGGCGTCCGGACTGCGGCTCAGGATTTCCAGCAGGCGCGCGCCCGCATAGCTGCCGTCGTCAAAGCCGAACCAGCGTTCCTTGAAGAAGATGTGACCGCTCATCTCGCCGCCCAGCGGGCTGTCCAGTTCTTTCATGCGGGCCTTGATCAGCGAGTGCCCGGTCTTGTAGATCACCGGCACACCGCCCGCCGCCTCGATGGCCGGGGCCAGGCGCTGTGAACATTTCACGTCGAACAGGATGTTCCCGCCCGGCACGCGAGAGAGCACGTCTTGCGCGAACAAGATCATTTGCCGGTCGGGGTAAATGTTGTGGCCGTCTTTGGTGACGATGCCCAGCCGGTCGCCGTCGCCATCGAACGCCAGGCCCAGCTCGGCATCGGTCTCGCGCAGTGCGCGCATCAGGTCTTGCAGGTTTTCGGGCTTGCTGGGGTCCGGGTGGTGGTTGGGAAAGTTGCCGTCCACCTCGCTGAAGAGTTCGGTCACTTCGCAACCCAGTGCGCGGAACAGCGCTGGCGCCGAAGCACCGGCAATGCCGTTGCCGCAGTCCACCACCAATTTCATGGGTCGGGCCAGTTTCACATCGGCCACGATGCGGTCTGTGTAAGCGGCGAGCACATCGACATGGCGCACACTGCCGCCCGCCGCCCGCACACCGCTGTCGGCCTCGATGGTGCGGCGCAGTGCCTGAATCTCTTCGCCGTAAATGGCCTTGCCGGCCATCACCATCTTGAAGCCGTTGTAGTCCTTGGGGTTGTGGCTGCCAGTGACCTGGATGCCGCTGTTGCACAGCGTGCAGGCGGCAAAGTACAGCATGGGTGTGGTGGCCGGGCCGATGTCGATCACATCGATCCCGGCGGCCACCAGACCGCGGATCAGCGCTGCCGACAGGGCCGGGCCACTGAGGCGGCCATCGCGACCCACCGCCACGGTCTGTTCGCCCTGGCGTTTCGCCTCGGTCCCGAAAGCCAGGCCCAGCGCCTCGGCCACATCCTCGTCGAGCGTGCTGGGCACGATACCCCGGATGTCATAGGCTTTGAAGATGGACGCGGCAACTTGCAAGGTGGACTCCCGGAATGAAGTGAATGAAGGGGATTGTAGGGAGCAAGATGGGTGCCCGCATGTCCGGAAACGGCCAGACACCGCCCGCGCCAGGCCGTACCATCGCCCGCATGGACAGCCCGGACCAGACCGACGAAGACGCCCGCTACCGCGCACTGTGCTCGCACGACGCGCGTTTCGACGGCCGGTTCTTCGTCGGCGTCACCTCCACCAGAATCTACTGCCGCCCGGTCTGCCGGGTGCGCACGCCGCGGCGCGAGAACTGCCGATTCTTTGACCATGCCGCGCAGGCCGAGAAGGCTGGCTTCCGGCCCTGCCTGCGCTGCCGTCCCGAGCTGGCACCGATGCAAAGACACTGGTCCACGGAAGACGCGAGCGCCATCCTGGCGCAGCATGCGACCCGCTTGTTGGACGACCCCCAGCGTTGGAGCGGCAACGCTGCTGAAGGCGCCCTGCCCCGTCTCGCCGCCCACCTGGGCGTGAGCGAGCGGCACCTGCGCCGGGTCTTCGAAACTCAGATCGGCGTGTCGCCACTGCAGTATCTGCTGACCCGCAAGCTGCTGACCGCCAAACAGCTGCTGGCCGACACACGTTTGCCTGTCACACAGATTGCCGCGTCCAGTGGCTTTGCCAGCCAGCGCCGCTTCAACGCCGCTTTTGCAGCGCACTACGGCATGAACCCCACGCAGATGCGAAGTCACCAGGGCACGGCTCCCCCCCCCAACGACCGCCGCCACCGTGTGATTCTGACATGGAGGCCGCCCTTCGATGCAGCGGCGCTGCTGGGCTTTCTGGCCGAACGGCAGCTGCCCGGGGTGGAATGCGTGACGACCGGCTCCGCGCCCGCGCTGCACCGCACCGTGCGGCTGACCCTCGCTGGTCAGGTTCACACCGGCTGGCTGTCTGCGCGGTTCGAACCCGAAAAACACCGTCTTCAACTGAGCGTGAGCGACGGACTGCACGCCGTTCTGCCGGCCGTCATCTGGCGCGTGCGCGCGCTGTTCGATCAGGACGCCGACCCACAGGCCATCAACAGCGTGCTGCACGCCGACTTTCCGGGCGGCGATGGCCTGCGGGTGCCGGGCGCCTTCGATGGCTATGAACTCGCGGTGCGCGCGGTCTTGGGGCAGCAAATCACCGTGGCTGCTGCGCGCACGCTGGCCGTGCGGCTGAGCGAGCGCCTGGGCGAGACCATCACCACCGATGATCCGACCCTCAACCGCCTGTTCCCGACGCCCGAGGTGTTGGCATCCGTCGATGCCAACGTGCTGGGCGAACTGGGCATCGTGCGCCAGCGCCAGACGGCGCTGCAAGCGCTGGCCCGCGCGGTGCTTGACGGTCAGCTCGATCTCAGCGCCCACGCCGACGTGGCCCGCGCCACACAAGCTCTCGTGGCGTTGCCGGGCATCGGCCCGTGGACCGCGCAATACATCGCCATGCGCGCACTGCGCTGGCCCGACGCCTGGCCCGTGGGCGATGTGGCCCTGACCAAAGCACTGGGCCTGCCGCAGCACCGGGGTGCCACGGCGCAACACGAAGCCGAGCGCCTGTCTGGCGCCTGGCGACCCTGGCGCAGCTACGCCGTGATCCGCGCCTGGGCCGGCCTGCACGCCAGCACCCGCACCACCAAGGAGTGACCCATGACATCCGCCGCCGCCTGCGTGCAAACCACCATCGCATCGCCCCTCGGTCTGATGCTGCTCGCCGCCAGCCCCCACGGGCTGATCGGCGCCTGGTTCACCGACCAGCGCCACCTTCCCCCGGCCGAGCGCATCCAGGGCTGGCCCCAGGCGCCGACGCACGCGGTGCTGGTCGAGGCGACACGCCAACTGAGCGCGTACTTCCAGGGCGCACGCAAATCCTTCGAACTCCCGCTGGACTTCACCAGCGGCACCGCGTTCCAGCAGGCGGTGTGGCAAGCCCTGCTGAACATTCCAGCGGGCGCCACCCTCAGCTACGGCGCGCTGGCCAGGCAGTTGGGCAAACCGGCGGCCGTGCGCGCGGTCGGTGCTGCGGTCGGCCGCAACCCCCTCAGCATCGTGGTGCCGTGCCACCGCGTGCTGGGAGCGAACGGAGCCCTCACCGGTTACGCGGGTGGCCTGCAGCGCAAGACGGCTTTGCTGGAATTGGAAGGCGCTTTGGTTCCGGCATTGCATCAATCGGCACCACCATTGGCATCAACCCAACAGGCCAAAAGCCGCCGTTTGGCCGCACACTGACCGCATGTCCCCAGCCCTCGCCCTGGAATTCCTGTTGCTCGCCGCCCTCTGGGGTTCTTCGTTCCTGTTCATGCGACTGGGTGCGGCCGAATTCGGCGCCTTGCCCACCGCCGGATTGCGTGTGGCACTTGCTTCGCTCTTCTTGTTGCCGGCGTTTCTGGTCAATGGCGTGTGGACCGATTTCCGCCTGCGCGCCAAACCCATCTTGTTCGTGGGTCTGCTCAATTCGGGCATTCCTTTCGCTCTCTTTGCCTTTGCGGTGATGCACATCACCACCGGGCTCACCTCCATCCTCAACGCCACGGTGCCGCTCACCGGCGCGTTGGTGGCCTGGCTCTGGCTGAAGGACCGGCCGGGCGGTTCCCGCATGCTCGGACTGGCCATCGGCTTCATCGGCGTCATCCTGCTGGTGGTGGGCAAATCCGGTTTCAGCCCCACTGGCCTGGCGGGTGGGGCTGAAGCCTCCACCACCCTGCTGGCCATGGGTGCCTGCCTGCTCGCCACGGGGTGCTACGGCGTCGCCGCCAGCTTCACCAAACGCTACCTGACCGGTGCGCACCCGCTGGCCACCGCCACCGGCAGCCAGATCGGCGCCGCGCTCGGACTGGCGCTGCCCACGATCTGGTTCTGGCCCGAAGCGCCGGTGAGTCTGGTTGCCTGGGGTGCGATGACGGCGGTGGCGCTGTTCTGCACCTCCATCGCCTACATCCTGTTTTTCCGCATCATCGCCAAGGCGGGTCCGTCCAAGGCGCTGACCGTCACCTTCCTGGTGCCGGTGTTCGCCTTGCTGTATGGCGCGTATTTCCTCGGCGAAACCATCACACCCTGGATGGTGTTCTGCGGCCTGGTGATCGTCTGCGGCACCGCGTTGTCCACCGGCCTGGTGCGGCTGGGCTGGCTGGAGCGTGCGGTCTGAGCGCAAACAGCTTTCAGCGGCCATCCACACGGGAAAACGGGCACCCAAGAAAAAACCGCCCAGACCTGAGGATCTGAGCGGTTTGTCTTGAACTGGCGGAGTGGACGGGGCTCGAACCCGCGACCCCCGGCGTGACAGGCCGGTATTCTAACCAACTGAACTACCACTCCGCAGTGGTGCAGCTTTTGCCCGAAGCCTCACAGCTTCAAGCCAAGTGCCACAAACTTGGCGACCCTACGGGGATTCGAACCCCGGTACTCACCGTGAAAGGGTGATGTCCTAGGCCTCTAGACGATAGGGTCAAAACCTTGGAACTTTACCGAACCCGGCATTGTAGCAGTGCCAACAATGCCCGTTTCACAAACTGTGGTGGAGGTAAGCGGGATCGAACCGCTGACCTCTTGCATGCCATGCAAGCGCTCTCCCAGCTGAGCTATACCCCCACAGGGCTTGTCGATTTGCGCTGGGCGTTGTCACCGCTCAATGCGAATCAGCAAGCCTCAAATTATAGGACATTTTTCAGGCCTTTTGAAGCCTGGCCAAAACTGTTTGCTGATTTTGCAGTTCGAGCACCGCGTCGAGCGACGGTGTCTGGGCCGTCCCCATCACCAGCACCCGCACCGGCATGGCGAGTTGCGGCATCTTGATGCCATGGGCTGTGATGGTTTCCTTGATGGCAACCGAAATGCTGGCCTTGTCCCATGCAGCCGCAGCCAACTTTTGCGCCAACGTGACCAGCGCGGGCCGAATGGTTTCGGTCACGTGCTGAGCCAACTCGTCGGCGCTGGGATTCACATCGCCATAGAAGGCAGCAGCCCAGCCGGCCAGCGCCACGGTGGTGTCACAACGGTCCTTGAACAGGCCGCAGATGCGGGGCAGGCGCTCGTCGGCGGTGATGCCGCGTTGGGCCAGCTGCTCGGCCACCAACGGTGCCAATGCGACATCGTCCATGGCCTTCAGGTGCTGGGCGTTGACCCAGCGCAGCTTGGCTTCGTCGAACTGGGCGGCGCTGCGGCCCAGGTGATCGAGGTTGAACCATTCGAGGAACTGCGCGCGGCTGAAAATCTCGTCGTCACCGTGGCTCCAGCCCAGGCGCGCAAGGTAGTTGACCATCGCATCCGGCAGGTAACCCTCGTCGCGGTACTGCGTGACGGGTTTGGCCCCGTTGCGCTTGCTCATCTTCTCGCCCTGCTCGTTGAGCACGGTGGGCAGGTGCGCGTAGACCGGCGGCTCTTTTCCAAGCGCACGGAAGATGTTGATCTGGCGCGGCGTGTTGTTCACATGGTCGTCACCGCGGATGACGTGGGTGATCGCCATGTCGATGTCGTCCACCACCACGCAGAAGTTGTAGGTGGGCGTGCCGTCGGGCCGCGCGATCACCAGGTCGTCGAGCTCGTCGTTGCGGATCTCGATCAGGCCCTTGACCTTGTCGTCCCAGGCGACCACGCCGCCTTGCGGGTTCTTGAAGCGCAGCACGGGTTTCACACCCTCGGGAATGGCGGGCAGGACCTTGCCCGGCTCAGGACGCCAGGTGCCGTCGTAGCGCGGCTTTTCCTTGTTGGCCATCTGACGTTCGCGCAGTGCGTCGAGTTCGGCCATGCCCATGTAGCAGGGGTAGACATGACCGCCCGCGACCATCTCGGCCAGCACCGCCTTGTAGCGGTCCATGCGCTGCATCTGATAGAACGGTCCTTCGTCGTGGTCCAGACCCAGCCACTTCATGCCTTCGATGATCACGTCCACCGCCGCCTGCGACGAACGCTCCACATCGGTGTCTTCGATGCGCAGGATGAAAGCGCCGCCGGTGGCCCGGGCGAATGCCCACGGGTACAGCGCCGAGCGGATGTTGCCCAGGTGGATGAAGCCGGTGGGCGACGGCGCGAAGCGGGTGCGAATGGGTGCGGTCATTTCAAGATGTCTCGACAGGATTCCCCGAGGGGGACCCGCACCCCCTCGGGGTGCAGTGAATACACGAAGTGGTGAGCGTGGGGGTCAAAAGCTGCAGAGGCCGCGATCGAGGTCGGACTGGATGTCGGTGATGTGTTCCAGCCCCACGGCCACGCGGACCAGACCCTGCACCACGCCCGCCGTCTGGCGCTGCGCTTCGGTGAGCCGTCCGTGCGAGGTGCTGGCCGGGTGGGCGCACAGGGTTTTGGTGTCGCCCAGGTTGGTCGAGAGCGACAGCGTCTGGAGCGAATCGAGCACATGGAAAGCGCGCTGGCGCGCCTGGTCGGCGTCGGCAGCCTTGACCTCGAACGACAGCACCGCGCCGCCGCAGTTCGACTGCTGCGCCATCGCCAGCGCGTGCTGCGGGTGGCTGCTCAGGCCGGGGTAGTGCACGCGCGCCACGCCGGGATGGTTCTGCAGCCACTGCGCCAGCGCCAGCGCGCGGGCCGACTGCGCCTGCATCCGGATGTCCAGGGTCTCAAGGCCCTTGAGCACCACCCAGGCGTTGAAGGGCGCGAGCGTCATGCCGCCGCTTTTGAGCACCGGCAGAAAGGTCTTGGTGACCATCTCTTCGCTGGCACACAAAGCGCCAGCCATCACGCGGCCCTGACCATCGAGGTACTTGGTGCCCGAGTGCATGACGATGTCGGCACCGAACTCCATCGGGCGCTGCAGTGCGGGCGTGGCGAAGCAGTTGTCCAGCGCCAGCAAGGCGCCCGCGTTGTGGGCGATGTCGGCCAGGGCACGGATATCACAGACGTCGGTGAGCGGGTTGGTGGGGGTCTCGGCAAACAGCAGTTTCGTGTTCGGCCGGATCGCCGCTTTCCAGGCGCCGGCATCGGTCTGCGGCACGAAAGTGGACTCGACGCCGAACTTGGCGAGGTCCGAGCCGATCAGCTTGATGGTGGAGCCGAACATCGAGTGCGAACAAATCACATGGTCACCCGCCTTGAGCAAGCCCATGCACATCATGAGGATGGCCGACATGCCCGAGGCGGTGGAGATACAGGCCTCGGCGCCCTCGAGCGCGGCCAGCCGCTGCTCGAAGCTGGCGACCGTCGGGTTGCCGTAGCGCCCGTAGGTGAAGCCGTCCTCGTCGCCGGCAAAGCGGGCAGCGGCCGCAGCGGCCGAGGGCTGCACATAGCCGCTGGTGAGGTACAGGGCTTCGGAGTTCTCGCCGTACTGGCTGCGCTCCACGGCGGCGCGCACCGCGAGCGTGTCGCGGTGCAGGTCCTTGGGGTTTTTCGGGTCTTGGGTCATGGGCCGTTGAGTCAGGCGGTTTGCGCATTGGGCAAGGCCAGGCGCGACGCGTCTTCCTGGCCTTCTTCGCTCTGGTCGCGCCCCTGGTTCATGCGGGCGATGGTCTCCTGCGTGATGTCGCCGGTGACGTAAACACCATCGAAACACGACGCGTCAAAACCCGCCAGCGACGGATTGAGCGAGCCGATCGCCTGCTTCATGCCTTCCACGTCCTGGTAGATCAGCGCATCGCAGCCGATGATGTCGCGGATTTCATCGATCGTGCGGTCGTGCGCCACCAGTTCGTGCGGCGTGGGCATGTCGATGCCGTAGACGTTGGGAAAGCGCACCGGCGGCGCCGCGCTGGCCAGGTACACCTTGCGGGCACCGGCGTCGCGCGCCATCTGCACGATTTCCTTGGACGTGGTGCCGCGCACGATGGAGTCGTCCACCAGCAGCACGTTGCGGCCCTTGAATTCGCTGGCGATCACGTTGAGCTTCTGGCGCACCGACTTCTTGCGCACACCTTGCCCCGGCATGATGAAGGTGCGGCCCACGTAGCGGTTCTTCACGAACCCTTCGCGGTACGGCAGGCCCAGCAGTTGGGCCAGTTCCATGGCGCTCGGACGCGACGACTCGGGAATCGGGATCACCACGTCGATCTCGTTCGGCGGCACGGTCGAGATCAGCCGCTTGGCCAGCGTCTTGCCCAGGTTCAGGCGCGCCTGGTAGACCGAAATGCCGTCGAGCACCGAGTCCGGGCGTGCCAGGTACACGTATTCAAAGATGCAGGGATGGTGGCTCACATGGTCGGCGCACTGCTGGAAATGCATCTGCCCCGCCAGGTCCACAAACAGCGCTTCACCGGGCTGGATGTCGCGGTCCAGTTCGAAACCGTTGCCTTCGAGCGTGACGGATTCGCTCGCCACCATCACGCCGGCCGGGCTGTGGCCCACGCACAGCGGGCGGATGCCGTACGGGTCGCGGAAAGCCAGCAGGCCGTGACCGGCGATCAGTGCCACCACCGCGTACGAGCCTCGCACGCGTTGGTGCACGCCGCGCACGGCGGCAAACACATCGGCGGGCTTGAGCGTGACGCCGCGCGTGACCTTCTCCAGCTCGTGCGCCAGCACATTGAGCATGATGTGGCGGTGATCGGTCTCGAACAGCTCCTGCTTGAGCGCCTGCGCGTTGGTGAGGTTGCCGTTGTGCACCAGCACCAGCCCGAACGGCGCGTTCACGTAGAACGGCTGGGCTTCTTCCTCACTGTAGGCGTTGCCCGCGGTGGGGTAACGCACCTGGCCCAGACCGCAGTTGCCTGGCAGCGCGCGCATGTTGCGGGTGCGAAACACGTCGCGCACCATGCCCTTGGCCTTGTGCATGAAGAACTTGTTGCCCTGCTGGGTGACGATGCCGGCCGCGTCCTGCCCACGGTGCTGCAACAACAGCAACGCGTCATAGATCAGCTGATTGACCGGCGCCTGGCTCACCACGCCCACGATTCCACACATGTTCAGGTCCTTAGGGAAACAATAAAAACACTACGGCAGGTGCCGGGCCACGGCCTCGGGCAGCAGGGGCTTGATGGCGTGCAGCGTGCGGGACAAAACGCCCGCCACCGTCGAATCGCGCCACCGCTCCTGCGACTGCAGCGGCGTCATGCTCACCACCACCGCCAGCCCCAGCAGGATCACCATGCCCCTGGCCAGGCCAAAGGCCCCACCCAGGATGCGGTCCACCGGCCTCAGGCCGACAGACTCCACGAATTTCTTCACCAGCCAGGCCAGCAACCCGCCCACAAAGGCGGCCGCCACAAACACGGCGGCAAACCCGGCCGCCAGCTGCAGCGGCTGCGAAAAACCATCCACCGGCAACCAGGCCCCCACCGGAGCGGCGTAGGCCTGGGCCAGCACAAAAGCCACCACCCAGACCGCCAGCGACAGCACCTCGTACACCAGTCCGCGCCACAGGCCCAGCAGCGCCGACAGCAGCAGCACCGCCATCAAGGCCCAGTCCAGCCAGCTCATGCAACCAGGCTCACAGCGTCAGGATGGCCGCGGGCAGGCCCAGCGCCTTGATCCGGGTGGCGGCCTTGTCGGCCTCGGCCTTGGTGGCGAACGGTCCCACACGCACCCGGATGCGCTGGCCGTCGGACGTTTCGGCCACGTGGGTGTAAGTCTTGAGGCCTGCGCGCTCCAGCTTCTGGCGCGCTTCACGGGCACGCGCCACATCGGCAAAAGCGCCCACCTGCACCACGATGCGCAGGTTGGTCGCCTCCGGCTTGTCGGCGGCTTTGCCTTCGAGCAGGGCACGCGCCCGTTCGGCGTCGGAAGGATTGGCCACCGGCTTGGGCTCCGGTTTCGGCTCAGCTTTGGGTTCGGGCGGAGCGACCTTGGGGGCGACTTCCTTTTTGGCTGGCTCGGCCGGCTTGGCCGTGGGCTGCACCGGTTCCACCACCTCTTCGCGTGCGCTCAGGCTGTCGTTGGCCGCCACGCTGGCCACCACCGGTGCGGCCTTGTCGGCTGCGGCTGGACGGGCTTCATCCGCCGGGGTTTTGTTGGTCCCCGCCGCTTTGGGCGCGGGCAGCGAGGGCTGGGTGTTCTTGGCCGGGATCACGATCGGAATGTCCACCGGGATCGGGCGTGGCTGAGTGTCGAACAGCAGCGGGAATCCGATGACGCCCAGCAACACCAGAACAGCCGCACCGATCAGGCGGTGGCGCGCGCGGCGGCGCACGGCTTCGATGCTCTCGGGTGGGGCTGCCTGCGAATGGCCTGGGGAGCCTGAACGGGAGGTGAACATGCGGGGTGGACCATTGCGCCATCAAGGCCTGGCGGGGGGCGCGACACACGCAAAGCGCGGGCGCGGGCGGGTCAGGAAGCCAGGTGTTTCGCAGCCAGCCGGGGCACGCCGTCCTGCAAAACCCCACCCACGGTGTAGAAGGAACCAAAGACGACGATTCTATCAGCCGGGTCTGCCGCAGACACCGCCGCGCGAAGGGCCTCCATGGGGCTGGCGTGGCGGCCGGCGACGCGGCTTTTCCCGCCCGGCGCGGTGGCCGGATTTGCGTCCAGCAACTGGGCCAGCGCCTCGCCGCTGCTGGCGCGCGACAGCGGCAGGTCGGTGACGTGCCAGCGGTCGATCAGCGGGGCGATGCGCTCCAGCATCGCACCCAGGTCTTTGTCGGCCATGGCGCCGAACACCGCGTGGGTGGTGGGGTAGAAACCCATGGCGTCGAGGTTTTCCGCCAGCGCGGCGACCGAATGCGGGTTGTGCGCGACGTCCAGCACCAGGGTGGGTGTGCCGGGCACGATCTGGAACCGACCCGGCAGCTCCACCATGGCCAGCCCGTTGCGCACCGCCTGCGCCGTGACCGGCAGGCGCGGGCGCAGCGCCTCGACGGCCGCCAGCACCCCTGAGGCGTTGACCAGCTGGTTGGCACCCCGCAGCGCCGGGTAGGCCAGGCCGGCGTAACGCCGCCCGCCGTGCGACGGGTGCATGGCCCAGCCCCATTGCTGCTGGTCGCCGGCGAAATGGAAGTCCTTGCCGAGGCGCCAGAGGTCAGCGCCCACTTCGAGCGCGCGATCGAGCACGCTTTGCGGCGGCACCGGGTCGCTCACCACCACCGGGCGGCCGGTGCGCATGATGCCGGCCTTTTCGTAGCCAATCGCTTCGCGGTCTGGCCCCAGGAGGGCCATGTGGTCCAGCGCGATGCAGGTGATGACCGCACAGTCGGTGTCGATGATGTTCACCGCATCGAGCCGCCCGCCCAGACCGATTTCCAGGATGGCCACATCCAGACCACTCAGCGACAGGGTGCGCAGGATGGCGAGCGTGGTGAACTCGAAGTACGTGAGGCTGACCTCGCCGTCGTCATCGCCTCCCCCCTGCCCCAGGCGCGCCGCTTCCACCTCGGCAAAGGCGGGCAGCAAAGCGCTGGCCGACACCGGCGCACCCTGGATGCGGCAGCGCTCCTCAAAGTGCACCAGGTGCGGCGAGGTGTACAGGCCGGTGCGATACCCAGCTGCGCCGTAGACGGCTTCGAGCATGGCGCAGGTGGAGCCCTTTCCGTTGGTGCCCGCCACGGTGATCACCGGGCAGGTCATGGCCAGATTCATGCGCTGCGCCACGCGCCGCACCCGGTCGAGCCCCATGTCGATGGTGAAGGGGTGCAGGCGCTCGCAGTGGGCGAGCCATTCTTCAAGCGTGTTCATGGCTTCGATTATCCCGGTGCGGCCATGCGCGGGTCGGCACAGACTGTGGCCACGGTCGTCATGACAGAATTCGAGCATGACCACGCTCTACGGCATTCCCAACTGCGACACCGTCAAAAAAGCCCGCACCTGGCTCACCGACCAGGGTGTGGCGCACCGCTTTCACGACTTCAAGAAACAGGGCGTGCCCGAGGCCGAGCTGGGCCGCTGGCTCGCCGCTGCGGGCCACGACAAGCTGGTCAACCGAAAAGGCACGACCTGGCGCGGACTGGACGAAGCCACCCGCGCCGCCGTGGTGGACAACGCCAGCGCCCGCACCTTGCTGCTCGCGCAAGCCAGCGTGATCAAGCGCCCGGTGGTGGAATGGGCCGATGGTTCCATCACCGTGGGCTTCGACGCCGCCGACTGGTCTGCCCGCGTCTGACCGCCCCTGCACGGAGCACCTCGCCAGCCCGGCCGCCTAAAATCGCGGTTTCGCCTTCATTTTTCCCAACGGATTCCTCCATGAGCACCACCCAGATCAGCGGCGTTGCCGTCAACACCCAGGCCAGCGTGTACTTCGATGGCAAATGCGTCAGCCACGGCATCACCTTCCCCGACGGCACCAAGAAATCGGTCGGCGTGGTGCTGCCCGCCACGCTCACCTTCAACACCGGCGCGCCCGAGATCATGGAATGCGTGGCCGGCGGCTGCGAATACAAGCTGGCCGGCACCGATGCCTGGCTCAAGTCAGGCCCCGGCGAAAAGTTCAGCATTCCCGGCAACAGCAGCTTCGAGATCCGGGTGACCGAGGCCTACCACTACATCTGTCACTTCGGTTAATCACATGGCCACCATCCTCCAAAACCTGCCCACAAAGCAGAAAGTCGGCATCGCTTTCTCTGGCGGGCTCGACACGTCCGCCGCCCTGCTGTGGATGAAGCAAAAGGGCGCCCTGCCCTACGCCTACACCGCCAACCTCGGCCAGCCCGACGAGGCCGACTACGACGAAATCCCGCGCAAGGCCATGGCCTACGGCGCTGAAAAAGCCCGCCTGATCGACTGCCGCCTGCAACTGGCGCACGAAGGCATTGCCGCAATCCAGTGCGGCGCGTTCCACATCAGCACCGGCGGCATCACCTACTTCAACACCACCCCGCTGGGCCGCGCCGTCACCGGCACCATGCTGGTGGCCGCCATGAAGGAAGACGACGTCCACATCTGGGGCGACGGCAGCACCTTCAAGGGCAACGACATCGAGCGCTTCTACCGCTACGGCCTGCTCACCAACCCCAGCCTCAAAATCTACAAGCCCTGGCTGGACCAGCTGTTCATCGACGAACTGGGCGGCCGCGCCGAAATGAGCGCCTTCATGACGGCCAACGGCTTTGGCTACAAGATGAGCGCCGAAAAGGCCTACAGCACCGACAGCAACATGCTCGGCGCCACCCACGAAGCCAAAGACCTGGAACACCTGAGCAGCGGTATCCGCATCGTCAACCCCATCATGGGCGTGGCGTTCTGGAAGCCCGAGGTGGAGGTGAAGGCCGAAGAAGTGACGGTGCGCTTTGAAGAAGGCCAGCCGGTCGCCATCAACGGCCAGCGCTTCGAATCGCCGGTGGACATGTTCCTCAAGGCCAACGAGATCGGCGGGCGCCACGGCCTGGGCATGAGCGACCAGATCGAGAACCGCATCATCGAAGCCAAGAGCCGCGGCATCTACGAAGCGCCCGGCATGGCGCTGCTGCACATCGCCTACGAGCGCCTGGTCACCGGCATCCACAACGAAGACACCATCGAGCAGTACCGCATCAACGGCCTCAAGCTCGGCCGCCTGCTCTACCAGGGCCGCTGGTTCGACCCGCAGTCCATCATGCTGCGCGAAACCGCCCAGCGCTGGGTGGCCCGCGCCGTGACCGGCGAAGTGACGCTGGAACTGCGCCGCGGCAACGACTATTCGATTATCAACACAGAATCCCCGAACCTCACCTACGCGCCCGAGCGCCTGAGCATGGAAAAGGTGGAAGACGCGCCGTTCAGCCCGCTGGACCGCATCGGCCAGCTGACCATGCGCAACCTCGACATCACCGACACGCGCGCCAAGCTCGGCATTTATGCCAAGACGGGGTTGTTGTCGCTGGGTGAGGGGGCGCAGATGCTTCGTCTGGAGGGCGACAAGAGCGAATGAGCGCCTCTGCGCACAACCCGCTCTGCGGGCACTGGCGACCGGACCCGGCGTTTGTTCACTCAGCCTGAGTCCGCGCCTTGAGCGTTCGCGTCCCTTTCCCGGACGCCCTGCGTGCCTTGGCACTGTTGGATGTTTTACTGATCAACGCCGCAGGCTACTTGAGCGGACCCTTGGGTCCGGTGCTGGGGGAACAAGTGGCAGACAGTGGTGGCGAAGCCCTGGCATTGCAGGGCTTTTACGCTTTTGGAGTGCAGGGCAAGGCCCTTCCGATCCTCGCCTTTCAGTTCGGCATGGGCTTGGTCATAGCCCAGCGGGGCCAACCCGTTTGACAAGCCTTGAACCGGGCGCGACGCCGCCAGAAGTGGCTGTTGCTGCTGGGCGTGCTGCATGGGGTGTTCATTTATTTTGGTGACATCCTCACCATGTACGCGCTGATAGGCTGGTTGCTGCTCCATCACGTTCGCATGCCGTGGAACCGGCCGCGTGGGCACCTGCGCCGAGCCTTGGTTTGGGCTCTGGTGTTCGCAGTCGGCTACGTCGCGCTGATCGGTCTGATGCTGATGGGGGCCACTGAAACAGGCACCGATCCAGAACCGATCTCCGCCAAAGTGGCCAGTTGGACCGGGTTCTGGTCGCTCAACCTGTTGGGCTACCTGATCATCCAGTCGGGCGCATTGTTGTTGGGCTTCCCCTTGCTGTGCCTGCTGATGCTGGCAGGCATTGCTGCAGCACGCCTGCGATGGCTCGCCCACCCGCGCTGGCAGGGCCAACGCCAGCGGCTGCTGCGGTCATGTTCTCCTGAATACGCATGCCGGCCTTAGAAACGAAGAACCTACAATTTCTCTATGCAACAAGCCTCCAAGTTAAAGCAACGCACGAAGCTGGACAGACTCAAGAAAGCTTCTCGAAACCCAAGAGCAATCCTGATCAAGATCCTGCAAAAGGGCATAGATGTCCTGCGAGGGTATTCCTACGACTTTGAAAAAAACGGCGAACGGGAGCTGCTTTCCAGGCTCTCTTCTTCCGGGTTCAAAGTCGTGTTCGACGTAGGGTGTAACGTAGGTGAGTGGTCCTCTACCGCTGTTCGATTTTTTCCAGATGCACGCATCCACTGCTTTGAGTTGTCGGAAAGCACCTTCAATACCTTGGCGGAAAATCTGAAGGGCCCGAACTTCTTGCTCAACAACATGGGCATGGGTGCCAAGGATGCTGTGGTCGAGTACAAGGACTACGGCGATAACTCCAAGGTCAACACATTGCTGGTTGACGCCACCTATCACGACCAAAAAATCGACTTCCAGATCAAACGATCCACGGTTCGCGCAGGGGACAGCTACTGCAAAGAGAAGAACATTGAAAAGATCGATTTGCTGAAAATAGATGTTGAGGGTGCAGATCACCTGGTCCTGGAAGGCTTCGCCCAACTATTACAGAAGCAGGGTATACGGGTCATTCAGTTCGAGTATGGGTACACACATGGCGACGCCAAGTTCTTGATGCGAGATTTCTACAGACTCTTCGAAAGCCATGGGTACGTCGTAGGGCGTGTTCAAAAAGGCGGCATCGCATTTGAAGACTGGACCTACAAGCACAACGATTTTCGATCTGGCCCGAACTTCGTGGCCGTTCGCAAAGACGATCGAGAAATGTTGGCGCTACTGAACAAGTAGATCAGTGAACTTCCCTCCGCGCTCCTGGACCCGTCGCATTCACAAGCCGTTCTGCCGATACTCACGATGAATTCGTGCCACATCGCATCCAACACGTTGAGCACCACGACCACAGGTTTCAACCTGCGGTGCAGAAATCCCAGATAGAACTGGCCCAAACCGCGTTCGACCAGTTAGCAGTCTTTAGCGGTCAGCTGCAACCAGCGTTCGCGCAACTTGTGACGCACAAACCATGGAAACAGCAGCTCGGACATCACCCATATGGGCAAAGCACCGCCCCAGCCCTTCAGCGCGCCTGTCATGCCCAGCAGGCTTGTTCGAAAAGCTGGTCGAGATGCCCCTAGCAGGCCAAGCACGACAGAAACACAGAACATCAATGCCAGCTCCATCACCACCGCCATTTGCAACAAGGCGCGAGACACCCACCGGGACCAACGCAGCCCACGGTCCACGCTGCCATGAACAGCTTCAGATCACCACCGGCTCGGGCTCCAGCCGGATGCCGAAGCGCTCGTACACGCTGGTCTGGATGGCCTTGGCCAGGGTCATGACTTCGCCGCCGGTGCAAGGGTTGGCGACGCCACCCCGGTTCACCAGCACCAGCGCCTGTTTCTCGTACACCGCCGCGTTGCCCACGCTCTTGCCTTTCCAGCCGCAGGCGTCGATCAGCCAGCCGGCGGCGAGCTTGATGCTGCCGTCGGCCATGGGGTAGTGCACCACCTTGGGCTCCCGCGCGATGATGTCGGCGCACTGGTCGGCCGTCACCGTCGGGTTCTTGAAGAAGCTGCCGGCGTTGCCGATCACAGCCGGGTCGGGCAATTTGCCGCGGCGGATGGCGACCACCCAGTCGAAGATCTGCTGCGCGTCGGGCGCATGGTTGCCGGTCTCGGCCATCTTGCGCTCCAGGTCCAGGTAACCGAGCACCGGCTTCCAGGGCTTGGGGAGCAGAAAACGCACGCGGGTGATGAGCGCGCGGCCAGCAAGGCCGAAGCCGCGCGCATCGGACGGCGCGTGCTTGAAGACCGAGTCGCGGTAGCCGAAGCCGCATTGAGCAGCGTCCAGCGTGAAGGCTTTGCCGGTGTGCAGGTCGATGGCGTCGAGCGAATGAAAGCGGTCTTGCAGCTCCACGCCATAAGCGCCGATGTTCTGCACCGGCGAGGCGCCCACCGAGCCGGGGATCAGCGCCATGTTCTCCAGCCCCGGCCATCCGTGTTCCAGCGTCCAGGCCACGAAGGCATGCCAGTTCTCGCCGGCACCCGCTTCCACCACCCAGCCTTTGGGCGTTTCTTCGACCAAGCGTTTACCGGGAATGTCCACCTTCAGCACCAGTGCCTTGATGTCGCCGGTGATCACCAGGTTGCTGCCGCCACCCAGCACGAACACCGGAGCGGTGGCCGACGGTGGCGACCACTCGGCGCTGGCCATGAGAGCGGCCAGGTCGGTTTCTGAACGAAGGCGGGCGAGGCGTTGTGCACGCGCCGCGATGCCAAAGGTGTTGAGCGGCTGGAGCGCCACATTGTTCTCGACTAACATCGGTCGATTGTCTCATTCACGCTCTCTGGAAACCGCACCATGCCCTCTTTTGACACCGTCCTCGAAGCCGATCTGGTCGAAGTGAAAAACGCCGTGGAGCAGGTCGCCCGCGAGATCGGCACCCGCTTCGATTTCAAGGGCACCAGCGCCGCCATCGAACTGAAAGACAAAGAGAAAGAAATCACCCTGTTCGGTGACGCCGACTTTCAGCTCACGCAGGTGAACGATGTGCTGGTGTCCAAGCTGGCCAAGCGCGGCGTGGACGTGCGCTTTCTGGACGCGGGCAAGGTCGAGAAGATCGGCGGCGACAAGGTTAAGCAGGTGGTGAAGGTGAAGAACGGCGTCAGCACCGAAGACGGCAAGAAGATCCAGCAGGTGCTCAAGGGCAGCAAGCTCAAGGTGCAAGGCGCGATCCAGGGCGACGCGGTGCGCGTGACCGGCGCCAAGCGCGACGACCTGCAGGCGGCGATGGCGCTGATCAAGAGCGAGCTGAAGGATCTGCCACTGAGCTTCAACAACTTCAGAGACTGAGCCCACCCCCGCGCCGCGCCTAAGGGCGCGTCACCCCCTCAAGGGGGCGGCGCCCTTGGGCCGGCAAAGCCGGACCCTCGGCGCCCACTGAACCGGACACCTCATGCCCACGCCTTTGCTGCCCGCTCTGATCCTTGGCCTCGTTGCCGGTGCTTCGTGGGCGCAGTCGGTGGCGCTGTCGGGTGTGGCGGGCTCCAGGGCGCTGGTGATCGTGGATGGTGCGGCGCCGAAGTTCTTGAACCCGGGGCAGACGCACCAGGGCGTGAAGTTGCTGAGCACGCAGGGTGAGAGCGCTGTCATTGAAGTGAATGGCCAGCGCCAGACGCTGCGCGTGGGCGAAGCGCCGGTGAGTGTGGGTCGCGGCGGCGCACCCAGCGGCGGCGCGCAGCGCATCGTGCTCACCGCGGACGGGCAAGGCCATTTCATGCCGCAAGGGCAGATCAATGGCCGGGCGGTGCAGTTCATGGTGGACACCGGCGCCACCGTGATCGGCATTGGCGAGACGGACGCGAAGCGCATCAACCTGAACTACGCACAGGGCCAGCGTGTGCAGATGAACACCGCCAACGGCATGACCATCGGTTACCGGATCCAGCTAGACAGCGTGCGGGTGGGCGATGTGCTGGTCCGCCATGTGGAAGCCGTGGTGACGCCCCAGTCCATGCCTTATGTGCTGCTGGGCAACAGTTTCCTCACCCGTTTCCAGATGCAGCGCAGCAACGACCAGCTGACGCTGGATCGGCGCTTTTAGATCGAGCCCACCCCCATCGCCGGTTCGCTGCGCGTCACCGGCTCCGCCCCTCAAGGGGCAACACCTGCGGCCCGGCGGAGCCGGTTCCGCGGTGTTCTGGGTTCGGGGCATCTTCTCCGGCTGAAGCACGGTCAGGGTTGCAGTTTCTGCGCAGCGGTCACCACGATCTCGATCTTCCATTCCGGATCGGCCAGCGCGGCCTGCACCGTGGCGCGGGGCGGCGCGGTGCCCGGTACCACCCAGGCGTCCCACACCTCGTTCATGGCGCCGATGTCGCGGATGTCGGTTAGGAAGATCTGCGCGCGCAAGATTCGCGACTTGTCGCTGCCCGCTTCCTGCAGGCGCTGCTGCACCTGGTTGAGCACATCCTGCGTCTGGGCCCGGATGTCGGTGGCTTCGCACTCGGGCACCATGCCCGCGAGGTAGACGACGCCGTTGAACACCGCGGCCTCGCTGTAACGTGTGGCCACGCCGTGGCGCGTGATGTGCGGGCTCATGATTTTTTCGATCCCAGCTTGCTCTCTTTGCCGGCCAGCAGGCGGTTGATGTTCTCGGCGTGGCGCCAGACCAGCAGCAACCCCATGACGGCCAGGCTCAGCACCATGTCCCGCGGCGCGTTCCAGGCCACGTGGTGACCGAACAGGTAAAACGCCGGCGCGAAGATGGCCGTGACGATGGAGGCCAGCGAGGAATAGCGGAAGAAGTAGGCGATGATGACCCAGGTGAGCAAGGAGGCCAGGCCTAGCCAGGGTTCAAAACCGATGATGACACCCGCTGCTGTGGCCACGCCCTTGCCGCCATGAAAGCCGAAGAACACCGGCCACAGGTGGCCCAGGAACGCGGCAAGGCCGACCAGCGCCACGGTGCCGTCGCCCAGCCCCCAGGCTTCGCCCCACCACTTGACCAGCACCACCGGCAGCCAGCCCTTGAGCGCATCGAGCAACAGCGTGACGATGGCTGCCTTTTTGCTGCCCGAACGCAGCACATTGGTGGCGCCGGGGTTCTTGCTGCCGTAGGTGCGCGGGTCGTTCAGGCCCATCACGCGGCTGACCACGACCGCAAACGACAGCGAGCCGATCAGGTAGGCCAACACGGTGGCGATCAGGGGATAGGCGACGTCCAAGGCGGGCTCCTCTCGGAAATTCTTGTGATGCTGCGACCGGGCGGGGCCGGTGCAGGGTGCGCTGATCGGCCTATTCTGCCAGCGCGCAGTGCACCGGCCGGGCGCCCAGCGGACCGCTCAGCACGGCTGGGTCCAGACCCACGAGGAAACCGCGCCGCCCGCCGTTGATCCAGATCTTGGGCAATTCCAGTACCGAGGCTTCCACCCACACCGGCATGTCGCGCTTGAGGCCAAACGGCGAGGTGCCACCCACCAGGTAACCGCTGTGCCGGTTGGCCACCTCGGGCTTGCAGGGCTCCACCGACTTCACGCCGATCTGACGCGCCAGGTTCTTGGTGGACACGGTGCGGTTGCCGTGCATCAGGATGGCCAGCGGCTTGGCCAACTCGTCCTGCATGATCAGCGTCTTGACCACGGCGAACGGCTCGAAGCCCAGCACGGCGGCGCTGTGCTGAGCGCCCCCGTGCTCCAGGTATTCGTAGGGATGCTCGGTGAACGCCACGCCATGCGCCTTGAGCCAGGCGGTGGCGGGCGTCTCCGAGACATGGGTTTTCTTGGACATGAAGCGATGCAACGATGACTGCCTGTGCGCCAGGATGCGGTGGAACCGGCTCCGCCGGGCCACTCGCATCGCCCCCTGGAGGGGGTCGCGCGCAGCGCGGCGGGGGTGGGCCGGTTATTGAGCGGGGTCGCGCATTTCCCAGCGGATGGCGTCGACCGCTTTCAGCAGCTCGGGCGAAAGCGGCGTGTCCCAGGCATCCAGGCACTGGTCCAGCTGCGACAGCGAGGTCACGCCGATGATGGTGCTGGCGACCTTGGGGTTGCGGTAACAGAAGGCCAGCGCCAGCTGTGAGGGTGTGAGGCCGTGCTCGCGGGCCAGCGCGTTGTAGCGTTTTGCTGCGGCCAGCGCTTCGGGACGACCCCAACGCTGCGCCTTCATGCTGTCGTACAGCGCCATGCGACCGTGGCTTCCCACCAGCCCGGTGTCGTCGTACTTGCCGGTCAGCAGACCAAAGCCCAGCGGAGAATAGGCCAGCAACTGCACACCCAGGCGGTGGCAGGTTTCGTCCAGGCCGTTTTCATAGCTGCGGTTGATCAGGCAGTACGGGTTCTGCACCGCGGCCACGCGCGGAAGGCCGTGTTGCTCGGCCAGCCGCACGAACTCGTGCACGCCATACGGCGACTCGTTCGACAGCCCCACCGCTCGCACCTTGCCAGCCTTCACCAGCTCGGCCAGGGCTTCCAGCTGCTCCAGCACCGAAGGCGCTGCACGGTCTTTGGCGGGATCGAAATACAGCGCGCCGAAAGCCGGCACGTTGCGCGCCGGCCAGTGGATCTGGTAGAGGTCGATCACATCGGTCTGCAGGCGGCGCAGGCTGCCTTCGCAGGCCTCGATGATGCCGGCCTTGCTGACCTCACCACGCAGCCAGGGCATGCCACGCGCCGGGCCGGCCACTTTGGTGGCCACCACCAGCTTCTGCCGCGCACCAGGGTTCTTCGCCAACCAGTGGCCGATGATGGTTTCGGTTGCACCACAGGTTTCTGCCTTGGCTGGCACCGAATACATCTCGGCGGCGTCGATGAAGTTCACGCCGCGCGCCAGCGAGCGGTCAAGGATGGCGTGGGCATCGGCCTCGTTCACCTGTTCCCCGAAGGTCATGGTGCCCAGGCAGATGGGGGTGACGTGCAAATGGCCGGGGCCGAGTGGAACGGATTTCATGCAATTCTTTGTAAATGCGGCTTGTGTGCTCTGACGCACAGAACGGAGCGGATATAAGTTTAGAGTGATCAAAGGAAACCCGATGGTCGCATCCGGGTCAAACCGGTGTGCGGCCATTCACTTTGAACCACTTTTTATTCAACCAGCCGAGATTGACATGATGAAAACCACTTTTGCACGCAGCCTGACCGCAGCCTCCGTTGCCGCCGCGTTGACCCTGACCGGCTGCGCCAACATGACAGAAACCCAGCAAGGCACCGCCAAGGGCGCCGCCATCGGCGCCGCCGCGGGCGCGGTGCTCGGCGCCGTCACCGGCAATTCCAGCACCGCCGGCAAGGGCGCGGTGCTGGGCGCCGGCGCGGGCGCGCTGGGCGGCTACATCTGGTCCAAAAAGATGCAGGAACAGAAGGCCGCCATGGAACAGGCCACGGCCGGCACCGGCGTGGCGGTGACGCAGACGCCGGACAACCGACTCAAGCTGGAAATTCCCAGCGACATTTCTTTCGACGTCGGTCGCTCCACCGTCAAATCCAACATGGCCGGCGTGCTGAACCAGTTCGCCACCACCCTGAACGCCAACCCGGCCACCACGGTGAGCATCGTCGGCCACACCGACAGCACCGGCAGCGACGCGGTGAACAACCCTCTGTCGGTGGATCGGGCCAACAGCGCGCGCGACTACCTGATCGCGCGTGGCGTGGCGGTCGGTCGCTTCAACACGGCGGGCCAAGGCTCGCGCGAACCGGTGGCCGACAACGGCACTGCCGAAGGGCGTGCCAAAAATCGCCGGATCGAGATCTTCGTGGCCGAACCGGCGACGACCGCCCAGAGGTAAGGCCGCCAGGGGCTCAACCCGTGCCGGACTGTGCAGCCCAGCGAGCCTCTTCCCGCAACCGCAACACGCGCCGCTGCACCTTGCCGGTGGTGGTCATGGGCAGCGCATCGACGAATTCGATCTCTTTCGGATACTCGTAGGGAGCGAGCTGGCCCTTCACATGGGTCTGCAGGCCGGCGATGAGTTCGCGCTCGAAGGCGGCATCGCCCGGACGCCGGTCTGGCGCAGCGGCCAGGTACTCCTGCGCCAGCACCACGTAGGCCTTGACCACCGCGCCGCGCTCGGCGTCGGGTTTGGGCACCACGGCAGCGTTGGCCACGGCCGGGTGCTTGACCAGGCAGTTCTCGATTTCGCTCGGCCCGATGCGGTAGCCCGCGGCCTTGAACACGTCGTCGCTGCGGCCCTGGTACCAGAGGTAGCCGTCGGCGTCGCGCGTGGCCAGGTCGCCGGTGCGGCACCAGCTGGCGGCCGGGTCGCCGGTGAACTTGGCGCGGGTCGAGGCCTCGTTTTTCCAGTAGCCCAGAAAAAAGATCGGATCGGGTTCGCCGTGCACGTCGAGCCGGTGCACCGCCACATCGCCGGGCACACCGACCGGGCATTCGTTGCCGTCGTCGTCGATCACCGCCACCCGATGGCCGGGGTATTCCTTGCCCATGCTGCCGGCCCTGGCCGGGTAAAGCCTGGAACAGTTGCCCACGATGTAGTTGATTTCGGTCTGGCCGAACATCTCGTTGACGGTCACGCCCAGCTGGTCGCGGCAGTAGGCGAACACCGCGTCGCCCACCGCCTCGCCCGCGCTCATGATGGCCTGCAGCTGCAGGCTGAACTGCTCGCGCGGCTTCGGACAGGCCTTCATCATGGCCTTGAGCGCGGTGGGAAACAGGAAGGTGTGTGTGACGCCATGGCGCTGCATCAGCTCGAACGCCGTCTGCGGCTTAAAGCGGCCGTTGTGCGCCACGATAGGGCGACCAAAATACAGGGTGGGCAGCAAGGCGTCCATGAGGCCGCCGGTCCAGGCCCAGTCGGCCGGCGACCAGAACACCGCCTCGCTCGGGACCGAGGCATCCCAAGGATCGAAGCCGAACCAGTTCTGGCTGCAGACGAAACCGGTGAGGTTGCCGATCAGCGCTCGGTGCGGGATCAGCGCGCCCTTGGGGTTGCCGGTAGTGCCGCTGGTGTAGATCAGCACCGCCGCCTCGTCCGCCAGCGTGTCCACCGGCTTGAAACTCGCGGGCTCCTGCGCCAGCACGGCCGCCCAGTCGAGTGCGCCCTCCCCGGCATCCACCGCGATCACGCTGTGCAGCGCAGGGCAGTTGCCGCTGACCGCCTGCACCGCGGCGCGGGTGCTGGCGTCGCACAGCGCCACCACGGCTTCGCTGTCGTGCAGGCGGAACTCCAGCGCGTCGGGCCCGAACAGTTGTGACAGCGGCATGCCCACGGCACCCATCTGCAGCACCGCCATGTAGGCCACCGCGGTCTCGAAGCGCTGCGGCATCACGATGGCCACGCGGTCGCCGCGCTGCACGCCCAGGGCCTGCAAGGCGTTGGACAGGCGGTTGGCCTGGGCCTGCAGCTCGGCGTAGCTGTGCACCACATCGGGCTGGCCGGGCGCTGTGGCGATGACGGCCGTGCGCTGCGCGTGCGCCGCGTCGCTGGCCCAGCGACGCGAACAGGCTTGCGCCATGTTGAACAGGGCCGGCACCTGCCAGCGGAAGCGGCGGTGCAGTTCGAGGTGGTGATCGGGGGTGTCACGGCCTTGACGCGAGGGCATGTGCGGTCTCCAGCGGGTCCTTATGATGGCTCGAATGTACCAACCGCGACGCCACTCACGAAGCACCTACACGACCATCCGGCATGTGCGCTACCACGTCCGGCAATGGGGCGAGCCAGTGCCCTACATGGCTGGATGGACGTGGCAGCGTCGTGGCAATTCATGGTGGACGCGCTGCAGCAGGACCGCTGGATCATCGCGCCGGACTGGCGCGGCTTCGGCCTGACCAAGACCTCGGACCCGGCGCCCGACGCCTACTGGTTCGCGGACTACCTGGCCGACCTCGACGGCCTGCTCGACCACCTGGCACCGGACCAGCCGGTGGATCTGGTGGGCCACAGCATGGGCGGCAACGTGGCCATGATGTACGGCGGCATCCGCCCGCAGCGCATCCGCCGGCTGGTCAACCTGGAAGGCTTCGGCCTGCCCGCGACCCGCCCGGCGCAGGCACCCGAGCGCTACGCGAAGTGGATGGACGAGATCAAGGCCTTGCACCGCGGCGAGATGGACCTCAAGCCCTACGACTCGGTCGATGCGGTAGCCCGGCGATTGATGAAGACCAACCCGCGGCTGCCGCAGGACCAGGCGCAATGGCTGGCGCAGCACTGGGCCGCGCCCGATGCGCAGGGCCGCTGGCAGATCCTCGGGGATGCAGCGCACAAGGTGGTGAGTGCGCACCTGTACCGGGTGGAAGAAGCACTCGCGATCTACCGTCGCATCAGCGCGCCGGTGCTCAGCGTCACCGCGAGCGACGACAGCCTCTCACAATGGTGGAAAGGCCAGTTCACGCTGGACCAGTACCACGAGCGGCTGCAAGCGGTGCCCACGCTGCAAAGTGCCACCATCGAGGACGCGGCCCACATGCTCCACCACGACCAGCCCGAAGCCCTGGCGCGCGCCATCGAGGAGTTCCTGGCCTAGGAACCCGCGCAGAGGGCCGCGATGTCTCGCCAGACCTGGTCGTAGCGCCCGGTCGGATCGCTCTGCAGGTTGCTGTGACCGAGCGGCCATTCGTGCCACCGGCGCGGCTCGGGTGCGCGTTCGTAGAGGCGGCGTCCCAACGCCGGCGGCACGGTTTTGTCGAGGCTGCCGTGCAGGAACCAGACCGGCACCGCCACCTGATCGATGTACTGGATGGAGGCCATGCGCTGGGATCCGAGCATCGAGAGCAAGCGCCCCAACCAGCCGGCGCCGGCATCGGCCACATCGGGAAAACTCGTGAAAGCACTCTCGAGCACCAGGGCGCAGGAGTTGTTCGCTGCCCGCAATCGGCTCGCCAGCCGCACCGCCACGGCCGACCCCATGGAATGCCCATAGATCACCCACCGCACCGGTGAACCGTCGGGCTGCTTCTCGGCCTGCAAGGCTTGCCAGGCCGCCCAGGCGTCGGCATGGATGCTGTCCTCACTGGGCAACAAAGGGGACGAAG
>LNFM01001905.1_pt1 | contig 45498 bp, 36 predicted proteins | sample 596031 | NCBI WGS metagenome assembly LNFM01 (sample SAMN04254537, study PRJNA301005) | activated carbon metagenome | isolation source: dual media filters at the Ann Arbor, Michigan drinking water treatment plant | place: USA: Ann Arbor
AAGCGATGGTGGAGTGAGGCGCCGGCAGCCCCCACCCTAACCCTCCCCCAGCCAAGCTGGGGGAGGGGATGTACACCCCTTTCCCCGGCAAAGCCGGGGGAGGAGACGTACACCCCTTCCCCCAACTACGTTGGGGGACGGCTGGGATGGGGGCAGACCTATGTGCGCGCAGCCTCCGGAATTCTCAACCAGCGCGCCGTGATGCCGAAGGCCACCGCCGCCGCGGCCGCCCCGATTGAGAACGTGATCGCGCCACCGACGCGATCCCACAGGAAGCCGGCCATCAGACCTCCCGCAGCGCCGCCGGCACCGAAGCCGATACCCGAGTAGAGCGCCTGTCCCTTCGCCTGATGGCGCCCGCGGAAGAAGCGGTAGGTCAGCGCCACCGCGGCGCCATGAAAGAACCCGAACGTCGCCGCGTGGGCGAGTTGCGCCACGAACATGACGAGGCCCGAGGTCGGCAGCCAGCCGATCACCAGGTAACGCACGAACGTGATGCCATAGCCGGCCAGCAGCAGCGATCGCAGGGAAAAGTGCGACGACAGGCGGGTCCACATCCAGAACACGACGACCTCCGCCACCACGCCGAAGGCCCAGAGCATGCCCACCGTGCCCTTGTTGTACTCGTGGTCCACCAGCCAGATCGAGTAGAACGTGTTGTACGGTCCGTTCGCGAGCGAGCTCAGGAAGCACCCCGCGAACAGCGCGATCACCTCCGGTCGCCGCAGGATGTCCCAGACCTTCACGTGGTCGTTGTGGTGCGGATGGGTCGGCGCTTCGGGAATGTTGAAAGACGTCGCCGCGTGCAATACGAGCAGGCCCGCGATCATCCACGCGGCCGCCCGGATGCCGGTGTAGTCGAGCGCGTATCCGGCCACCACCACGACCGCGACGAATCCCACCGACCCCCACGCGCGGATGCGTCCGTAGCCACCCGGCCGGTCACCGAGATGACCCAGCGTGGTCGCCTCGACCAGCGGCAGCGTACCGCTCCAGAAGAGGTTCATGGCCAGCATCACGACGAGCAGCCACACGAAGCTCGAATCGATGAACACGCCGCAGAACGTGACGAGCGTGCACAACGTGGTGATGCGCACGATGGGTGCGCGGTGCCCCCGCGTGTCCGCGACCCAGCCCCAGAACGCGGGCCCCGCCATGCGCGTCACCGGCACCACGGCCAGCAGCATGCCGATCTCGGCCGAGGCGAGGCCGACCGACTTCAAGTACAGCGCCCAGTAGGGCGCGAACACGCCGAGGAACGCGAAGTAGAAGAAGTAGAACGTTGCGAGGCTGGTGGCGGGGACGACGGCGGGACTGTTCATGACCGATCTTGCCGAGCCTGTCTCATGTTTCCGTCACCCCAACCCCTACCCAGGAACCGCCGCTTTCCCTCACCCTCGGTCCCTCTCCCGGAGGGAGAGGGATGCAAAGCCCCCCGCCCTCCGGGAGAGGGGTTGGGGTGAGGGAAAGCGTCGCCATGGCCGCACGTCTTGCGCATTGGCAATGGCATGTCTCAACTCTCGTACTGCTTGTCGTCATTCCAGCGCCATATCAACCAGCCCAGTGTGGCGAGCATGCCGGCCCACGCGACGAGCCGCACGAAACCGGCAAGCGTCGTATCGAGATGCAGCACACCCCAACGCGTGAGGATCTCGGTCCAGTCGTGCTCGCCGCTGCCCACCAGCGGCAGCACCTGCGCGCGGGCGTCGGCCATGTAGCGGGCGATGTTCCAGAAGTTCTCGAAGAGCCACAGCACGCCGATCGCGAACGACACCGTCTCGCGGCGCGCCCAGAAGCTGCCGATCACCACCAGCGGAAACACGAGTTGCGCCATGGTGCCGCCGTAGACCGTAATGCGGCTGCCCAGCAACATGCCGAAGATCGGGTGCCCCGCTTCGTGGAATACCAGGTTCGCGCCATCGAGCACGTGGACCCAGCCCTCGCCCGTGTTCGCGAACCACGCGCAAAATAGTGCGAACACACCGGCAGCAACGAGCCCACCGACACCGACGGGCTTCCAGCCGGCCTCGTGGATCTCGCGCAGACGGTCCATCCATTCCATCGGCCGTAACCTGAGGATTAGGCTTCGGTTGCGTCGGGGTCGGTCGATGCGCGCGAAGGCTGCACCGGATAGCGTTCCCGGGCACCCGCAGGCGCCTGCGCGGCGAGTTGTGGGGTATCGGTAAGCACGTCGGCATTCTGGGCGCGATGTCGCAATGCGTGATCCATCAGCACGATCGCGAGCATGGCCTCCGCGATCGGTGTCGCGCGGATGCCGACGCAGGGGTCGTGGCGACCGAAGGTCTCCACCGTCGCGGGATTGCCGGCCTTGTCGATCGAGCGGCGCGCGAGGCGGATGCTGGAGGTGGGCTTGATGGCCACGTTCACCACCACGTCCTGCCCCGTGGAAATGCCGCCGAGAATGCCGCCGGCATTGTTCGACAGGAAGCCTTCGGGTGTCATCTCGTCGCCATGCTCGGTGCCCTTCTGCGCCACCGCCCGGAAGCCGGCACCGATCTCCACACCCTTCACGGCGTTGATGCTCATCATCGCGTAGGCGATGTCGGCATCGAGCTTGTCGTCCACCGGTTCGCCCCAGCCGACCGGCACGCCCGAGGCGATCGCGGTCACCTGCGCGCCGACCGAATCACCGGCCTTGCGCAGACGATCCATGAACTCCTCCAGCTGCGGCACGATCTGCGGATCAGCGCTGAAGAACGGATTGGCGTTCACCCCTTCCCACGACCGGAACGGCATCACGATCGGCCCGAGCTGCGAGAGGTAGCCGCGCACTTCGACCCCGTGGCGTTCGCGCAGCCACTTCTTCGCGATGGCGCCGGCAGCCACTCGCACCGCGGTCTCGCGGGCCGACTGGCGCCCGCCACCGCGGTAGTCGCGGATGCCGTACTTCTGCCAGTAGGTGTAGTCCGCGTGCCCGGGACGAAACGTTTCCTTGATGGCGCTGTAGTCCTGGCTGCGCTGGTCGGTGTTCCGGATCAGCAGGCCGATGGGGGTGCCGGTGGTGCGGCCTTCGAACACGCCGGAGAGAATCTCGACCGTGTCGCTTTCCTTGCGCTGGGTGACGAACCGCGACGTCCCGGGCTTGCGGCGATCGAGCTCCACCTGGATGTCCTCGGCACTGAGCGCCATCCCCGGCGGACACCCATCGACCACGCAGCCGATCCCCGGTCCGTGGCTTTCCCCGAACGAGGTGACGCAGAAAAGCCGCCCCAGCGTGTTGCCCGACATCGCCTATCCCCACGAAAACAAAGCGGAATCCTACCACGAGGGGTGGTCATGGCGGGCCCTGCCCGGGGACTGCGCCGGATTCAAGCTTCCCCTGGCGAAACCGTTACTTGGGTGTACGCTGCGACGACCGAACTCCGGGCGAAACGCCGAGACGAACGCCCATGACCTCCCCCACACCCCGCTTCCTCACCTGGCAAAGCCTCGCCGCCTACACGTGGCTGGATACGGCCGTGTGGGTGTTCGACGCGGAGCGCTCGTGCAAGCTGTGGGCGAACGCTCCCGCGCTCGAGCTGTGGAAGGCCGAGACCCTGGACGAACTGGTCGCGCGCGACTACTCGGATCAATCGCCCGCCGCGAAAGCGCGCACCGCGGGCGCGCTGGAAACCGTGCGCCGCGGCGAGATCCCGCAGCAGTTCTGGACTTTCTATCCGCGCGGCGAGCCGCTCCAGGTGTCGGTGCGCATCACCGGCATCCTGACCGAGGATGGCCGCCTCGCATTGCTGTTCGAAGCCCGCCCCATGGCGGAAGCCGCGATCCCCCCCGACATCGCGCGCCGCGTGGAAGCGTTCCGCCACACGAGCTCGCTCATCTCGCTGCACGACGAGGACGGTCGCGCGCTCGCGCGCAATCCGGCCGCCATCGAGGCCTTCGGCCCGGTGAACCCGCAGTCGACGGACAACGATCTCGCGGTCCAGCTGGGCAGCACCGACACGCTCGACGATTCGAACGACAAGTTGGCCGAAGGCGGCGAGTTCCAACGCCGGGTCCTGGTCCGCACCCGCATCGGCCTGCGTTGGCACGACGTGCGCTGCCGCGCGCTCAACGACCCGGCCACAGGCGGGCGCATCCTGCTGCTCGATGCGCAGGACGTCACCGAAGCCCAGCGCGTGCACGAACGCCTGGGCGTCGAGCGCATCGTGCTCGAGATGGTTTCGCTCGGCCGCCCCTTGCGCGAAGTGATCGACGCGCTGATCCACGGCATCGAGACCATCCTGCCCGGATTGCGCTTCTCGGTGCTCGAGCTGCGCGGCGGTCACCTGTATGCCCTGTCCGCCCCGAACCTGCCGGCCGACTACATCGCTGCCGTCGAAGGCTCGGCGATCGGCCCCCATGCCGGCTCCTGCGGAACGGCGGCCTACCTCGCCGAACCGGTGATCGCGGTCGACATCGCGACCGATCCCCGCTGGATCGAGTATCGCGATGCGGCTTTGCGCCACGGCCTGCGCGCCTGTTGGTCCATCCCGGTCAAGGCTTCCGACGGCACGGTCATCGGCGTCTTCGCGGCCTATCACGACGAGCCCGGCGGACCCACGGAAGAGGAACGCTCGGTGATCGAGTCCGCGCGCCACATCGCGGCGATCGCGATCGAGCGCGACCGCACGCAGGCCGCCATCGAACGCGGACGCGAGCAACTGCAGATGATCCTCGATGCGATGCCGATCAGCATCGCCTACGTCGACGACCACCTGCGCTATCACTTCGTCAACCGTGCGTTCGAGCAGTGGTTCGGCACGACCCGCGCGCAGGCCATCGGCCGCTCGAGCCCCGACATCATCGGCGCCGATCTCTACGCCGCGATCGCGCCCTACCTGCAGCGCGTCATGACCGGCGAGGAAGTGCGCTACGAGGCTGAGCGCGTCGGCCGCGACGGCAAGCAGCACTACGTGGACGTCCACTACCTGCCGCACTTCGGCGAGGACGGTCGGGTGCTCGGGCACTTCGGCATCGTCCACGACATCACCACCCGCAAGCAGAACGAGCACCTGCTCGAGTATCTCGCCACGCACGATCAACTGACCGGCCTGCCGAACCGCAACCTGTTGTCCGAGCACATGCAGCTGGCGCTGTCGCGCGGCACCCGGGCGGGTTACGGCGTCGGCGCCCTCTTCGTGGACCTCGACCGCTTCAAGTACGTGAACGAACCGCTCGGTCACGACGCCGGCGATCGCCTGTTGAAGTCGGTGGCGGAACGCTTCCGCGCCAACGTGCGCGCCGCCGACATGGTCGCGCGGTTGGGCGGCGACGAGTTCGTCGTGCTGATGGACGAACTGCACGACGTGCAGGAAGCCGCAACGCTTGCACGCAAGCTGCTGTCGGTCCTGCGCGAACCGTTCACGGTGGACGGTCACGACCTGTACGTCACTGCCAGCATCGGCGTCGCGGTCGCACCCGGCGACGGGCTCGACCCCGCTGCCCTGCTGAAGCACGCGGACATCGCCATGTACCGCGCCAAGGCGCAGGGCAAGAACGATTTCCAGTTCTTCTCGGCCGAGGCCACCGCCGCCTCCTTCGAGCACCTGATGCTGGAAAACGCGCTGCGCAAGGCCGTGGAGCGCAACGAGTTCGTCCTGCATTTCCAGCCCATCGTCGACCTGCTCACCGGCCGGACCGAGTCGGTCGAAACGCTGGTGCGCTGGCAGCATCCGGATCTCGGCCTGGTGTCGCCCGCCAAGTTCATACCGCTGGCGGAAGAGACCGGACTGATCGTCCCGATCGGTGCCTGGGTCCTCGAGGAAGCCTGCCGCCAGATCGCGAAGCTGGGCGAGCGCGGCATCACCGACCTGCGCGTGGCGGTCAACCTCTCGCCGCGTCAGTTCCGCGAGCGCGACCTCGCCGAGACCGTCGCACGCGCCCTCGAGCACAGCGGACTCGAACCGCGCCGCCTCGGCCTCGAAGTGACCGAGAGCAGCATGATGGAGAACCCGGAATCGGCCGCACAGACTCTCGCGCGGTTCCGCGACATGGGGATGAAGGTCTCCATCGACGACTTCGGCACAGGCTATTCGTCGCTGTCGTTCGTGCGACGCTTTCCCATCGACACCCTCAAGGTGGACCAGTCCTTCATCCGCGACATCGTCGAGGACGAGGACGACGCCAGCATCACGCGCGCCATCATCGCGATGGGCCGCAGCCTGCGGCTGGACATCGTCGCCGAAGGCGTGGAGAGCGCATCGCAACTCACCATCCTGCGCGCCGAAGGCTGCCACAAGGCGCAGGGGTACTACTTCAGCAAGCCGGTCCCGGTGGATGCGCTCGCCGATTGGCTCGATGCCGGGGGAGCACTGAGCACCGCCTAGCAGTAAAGCGTTCGCCGCCAAGCTGGCCTAAAATGGCGCTCGTTTCCCGAACCCGACGAGCCTCCCGGCCATGCAGCAATACCTCGACCTGATGCGCCACGTGCTGGAGCACGGCACGCGCAAGTCCGATCGTACCGGCACCGGGACCCTGAGCCTGTTCGGCGCACAACTCCGCTTCGATCTCACCGAGGGGTTCCCCCTGGTGACGACCAAGAAGCTGCACCTGAAATCGATCGTGCACGAACTGCTGTGGTTTCTGCAGGGCGACACGAACGTGCGCTACCTGCGCGAGAACGGCGTGACCATCTGGGACGAATGGGCCGACGCCGACGGCGAGCTCGGCCCGGTTTACGGCCACCAGTGGCGCTCCTGGCCCACGCCCGACGGCGGTCACGTCGACCAGATCGCGCAGGTCCTCGCGGAGATCCGGCGCAACCCGGATTCGCGCCGCCTGATCGTGAGCGCGTGGAACCCCGCCGACATCCCGAAGATGGCACTGGCACCCTGCCACGCGCTGTTCCAGTTCTACGTGGCCGACGGCCGCCTCTCCTGCCAGCTCTACCAGCGCAGCGCCGACGTGTTCCTCGGCGTACCGTTCAACATCGCGTCCTACGCGCTGCTGACCCTCATGATGGCGCAGGTGTGCAATCTCGCCCCCGGAGACTTCGTGCACACCTTCGGCGACACGCATCTGTACCTCAACCACCTCGAGCAGGCGCGCGAGCAGCTCTCGCGCCCGCCGCGGCCGTTGCCTTTCATGCGGCTCAACCCGGAAGTGAAGGACCTGTTCGCGTTCCGCTACGACGATTTCGCGCTGGTCGGCTACGACCCGCATCCGCACATCAAGGCGGCGGTCGCGATTTGACGGCCAGCGGTTCCGTGCGGCCCCGCGTCTCGCTGATCGCCGCAGTCGCGGCCAACGGCGTGATCGGCCGCGACGGCCGCATGCCGTGGCACCTGCCGGAAGACCTGAAGCGCTTCAAGGCGCTCACCATGGGCCACGCGATCGTGATGGGGCGCAAGACCTTCGACTCCATCGGCCGGCTGTTGCCGGGGCGGCGCACGATCATCGTGACACGCCAGCCGAACTACCGCGTCGAGGGTGCCGAAGTCGTGAATTCGCTCGACGACGCGATTGCACTTGCGCGCAATGACGACGAAGTCTTCGTGATCGGCGGGGGCGAGATTTACGCTCAGGCGCTCCCGCGAGCAACGCGACTGCACCTGACCGAGATCGCAGCCACCGCCGAAGGCGACGTGCGTTTTCCAGCGGTCGATTTCGCGCAATGGCGCGAGTCGTCGCGCGACGCCCGCACCGCCGCCGACGGCACCGCCTTCGCGTTCGTGACCTACGAACGGGTCGCCCGGTAGCGTCAAGCCCATCGCCTTCGCGTCGACGTCTCACTCCACCATCGCTTGCCCCCATCCCAACCTTCCCCCGGCGAAGCCGGGGGACGGGGTGTACGTCCCCTCCCCTGGCTTCGCCGGGGGAGGGTGAGGGTGGGGGCTGCCGACGTCTCAGACGTCGAACGATGCGGGCGGCAAACCCCGGCTCTGGCGCTCGACCATGGTGGCGAACGCGCGTTCCAGGTACTGCGCGAATCGCCTCGGCTCGAACATCGGCGCTGCAACGCGGGCCTCGTGGATCCGCCGGCGCAGTTCGGTGAGTCTTCGCGGGTCCTCCGCCAACGCCTGCGCGCGCTGCACGTAGGCCTCCATGTCCGGGACCACCAGGTCATCGGCGACCCCGAGCACTTCGAGAAACGTGGCCGCGACCCGGGAAGGCATGATCTCGCCTGGACACGTGAGGATCGGCAACCCGGCTTGCAACGCATCGAGCGCGGTCGTGTGTCCGTTGTAGATGGGTGTGTCGAGGAACAGATCCGCCACGAGGTAACGGGCGAGGTGCGTCGGGTGATCGACCACGGTCGTGAAGACCAGGCGGGCGGAATCGATGCCGCTGCGCGCCGCCTCCGCGCGCAGGTTCGCTGCCTGCCCCGCCGATGTGCCGACGAGCCACAGCACACTGCGCGGCACCGCTGCCAGGATGCGCATCCAGCAGGCGAACACCTTCGGCTCGATCTTCCACGTGTTGCTGAGGCAGCAGAACACGGTGCCTGCTTCGGGCAGACCGCAGGCTGCACGGGTCGGCGCCGGCCCCATGATGGCCGGGCTGGCGACGTAGCAGCTTCCCGGGAGGAAGACGAGTTGCTCGGACCAGTAGCGCTCGGCTTCTACCGGGACGCTGCCACGATCCACGAAAGCGTAGTCCATGTTCGCGATGCCGGTGGTCCACGGCATCCCGAGCCAGGTAACCTGCACCGGTGCCGCACGCGCTGCGAACACCGCCGGCCGAGCGTGGGCGGTGTGGCCGGCCAGATCCACCAGGACGTCGAGGTCGTCGGTGCGGATCCGCTCTACCAGGGCGGGCGTGGAATCTGCCCCGACGCGATGGAAGGTGTCGCAGCCCGCTTCCACTGCGAGAGTCAGCGCGTCGTCGGGACCCTCGTACAGCGAATATCCGATCACTTCCACCTGCGTTCGATCGTGCGCGCCATAGAGCTCGCGGGTGAGATGCGCAGTGGGATGCCGCCGGAAATCGGGCGAGAGGTAGCCGATGCGAAGCGGCGCACGTGTGCGAGCCGTACTAACCGGTGGGACGTAGGGTGCGATCCCTTCCTGCGCCACGGACTCGCGCAATGCATCCCCCACGTCGCGCGCCAGGCGTGCGTGCAGGGTCGCGGGCAGCGGCAGCGCCAGCATGCGATAGGGCGCCGCCGTATGGCAGAGCGGCGTCGGCCAGCCTTGATGGCTTTCGATCAGCGCGCGGCAACGGTCGACGAAGTGCTCGTAGCGCGACCAGTCGCACTCGATCAGCTTCTGGTAGTGCCACTGGATGAACAGCAGCCGGGCATCGAGCCCTTCGAACACGACCGAGCCGTCCGGATCGTAGGCGTTGCGGTAGCTCGCGAATCGCGCCGGATCAACGGCCCTCGCCCTGCCAAGCTCCTGCTGCGCCTCCGGCAGCCGGTCCAGCAACGCGAGCGCGAACGCCCGATCGATGCGCGCGAACACGTGGCCGGCGTCGATGCCGAGCGCAGCATCGGCTGCACTCAAGGCTTCCTCCACGGCACCGATCGCGAGGCAGTTCTCCGCGAGATTGAAGTGCGCATCCGCGAGTGCGGGTGCAAGCTTCACGAGATCGCGATTGAGCGGCAAGGCCTCGGTGGCACGGCCCTCGCGCAGCAGCAGGGCGCCGAGGTTGAGCAGCGCCGGCACCAGTGCCGGATGGCCGTTGCCGCGTGCAGCGGTCACGGCTTCACGGTAGCGACTCTCCGCCAGCAGGTGATCGCCGGATCGTTCCAGCGCGATCGCCAGATTCACCAGCACCTGCAGGTCGGGGGCGTCGACGCCGTGCAAGGCCTGTTCAAGGACTTCGCGCGCCGCTGCAGGACGATCCAGTTCCACCAGCAGCACCGCACGCGCATTGGCGATGGCCGGCACACCGGGTGCCCGCTCGGCCGCGAGCGCAAACGCGTCCAGAGCTGCCTCGAGGGCGCCGCAGCGGTGTCGCGCTGCGCCGAGGAGGAACCACGCTTCGGCGGAGCCGGGCTGATCCGCGCAGAACGCCTCCAGGACCGATCGGGCGCCGGTGGCATCACCGCGCGCGAGCGAGGCGCGGGCTGCCGCCAGCGGATCGGTCACCACCCGATCGAAACTACAGCATCAGGGCGGCGGGACCGTGGCACCGCTCGGATTGGTGAGCCCAGTCTGCGTGAAGGCAGCGGCACCTTGCACCTGGCCGCCGGGAACCCACAGGTCGTAGGCCATGCCGGCGCGCATCGCGTTGGTGCCGGCGAAGAAGCCCGAGAAGTTGAGGGCACCGGCCGAAGAACCGCCGAAGCCGGTGAACGTGCTGCCCATCGACGAAATGGAACCCAGGGTCGTGCCAGCGTAGACGGTACCGCCCACGTTCACCGCAACCGACCCTGTCACCTGCATGCTGCCGAAGTTCGCCACCAGACTGGCGCCGCTCAGCGAGCCCGCGACACCGCCACTGCTCCACGTCGGCGTCGTGCTACCGGCGAGTTCGTAGGTGCCCTTCAGCTGCGCCAGGTTGAGCTGGCTCAGGTCGGACGCGCTGGTCGGCAGACCGGCCACGTTGTGCAGGCTGCGGGTCTGGAGGTCGGTCAGCGGGTTTCCGGCCGCATCGCGCACGAAATCGCCGGTCCACCGGCTCCACGCGATGATGCCGTCGTTGCCCTGGTCGTAGACCGGGCCGCTCCAGTACTTCACCGTTCCGCCGAAGTCGGCTTGCCGCAATGCGCCGGTTTCGTCGAACACTGCTGCGGTGTTCGGCACCGGCCCGGGCGGGAACGAACCCTCCACATACGCGAAGTGGACCGTCTGCGGGCCGGTGAGGATGAACGAAATCGGGTCGCCGGTCGCGCTGCGGTTCTCCGCCTGCACGAAAGTGGCGGGCGTCGACTGCGGCTGTTGCGGCGGCAGATCCACCTTCTTGTCGGTCAACTGCGGCTTCACGTCCGGGCTCTGGACGTAGTAGGACTCGCCGTTGTTCACGTTGAGACACCCGCCGCCGTTGCAGACCTTGATCTCGCCTTCGCCCACGGAGCCGGACACGCTCTTGCCGTACTGGATGGTGTACTCGGTGCCGCGGATGCCGATGGTCGCGACGCTGGTCGTGACGAGGTAGGCATTCTTGTTGTTCCGGCCGACCAGGCCCGTGATGGTTCGCAGGCCGCCCTTCACCAGGCTGAAGAAGCCCTTCTCGGTACCGTCCTGCTTGCCGTTGTAGCGGAAATCGTCGATGCGGAACTGCGACTGCGGCTGCAGCGAGACATACGCCCCGTCGACGAAGCGCAACTGCACGCGGCCATCGCGAGTGTCGATCATGTCGCCGGTCGTCACCTCGACACCCTTCGTCAACGGCCGGACCGTGCCGGCCGGCCCCTGGGCCGTCGGGTTGCCGATGGCGAACTCCACGCGCGCCGCCGGCGCGCTCTGGGCTGCCGTGGGGTACGCCGCCGCGATGGCAAGCATCAGGACACCGCGCCCGCCGAGTCTGAATCCGCTTTGCTTCATGGTAACTGCCTCCGAGCTGGAAGACGCCCCGGGCGGGTGGAACGCATTCCGTTGAGAAGGGGGGACATCAGAAATCGAAATCGCGCCGCAGCCGCACTTCGGCGAGCGCGCGGTCAAAGGTGTAGAGATCGATGTTCGATCGGTTCACGAAGCCGAGCACCTGGGTGGTGATGCGCCAGTTGCGCTTCGGGACGAAATGGATGCCAAGCGTTCCCGAGTATTGGTCGTCACGGCGCGTGACCAGGAAGAACCCGTCCTGGCCGTCATAGCTCCGGCGCTCGTAGGCACCGTTCACGAAGGCGATGAACTTCTCCGAGAGCACCTGCTCGCCACCGAGCCGCACGCCGTACAGATCGAAGCCCAGTTCCGGCACGCTCGCATCCCGTATCTTCTCGCTGCCGCCGTAGGCGCTCGCGTAAACCGTGGGCCCGCCACCGACGAAAGCATGCGCGTAGCCCAGGCCACCGACGTAGCGATCGGCATTCCGGATGCGCTGGTCGGGGTAGACCAGGCCGGCGTACTGCACATAGGCGCTCACCTGGTTCCGTGCATTGACGTCGCGCTGCCATTGCAGCGTGCCACCGCGCGCCTCGCGGTAGGCACTGGTGTAGATCGGGTCGTACACCGTGAAGTCGTTGAACTGCGCGACGAGCGAAATCAGATCACGGTCGCGCTTGTAAGTCGCGCCGAAGTTCAGGTCGAGAAAGCTCGTGTCGAACCGGTCGTTCTCGAAGTTCCAGCGGCGGTTGCCCGCGAACCCGCCGATCAGTGCCCAGCGCGGGTTGATCGGCACCCGACCCGACACGCCGGCGCCGATGCCCCAGTAGCCATCGGACAGCTTGGAGGCCCCGGGGGCCAGCGAGAAGAGCGTACCGCCGAACAGCGGCACCGCGATGCTGCGGTCCGCCGTCGCACTGTTCACGTTCGTGTCGTAGCCGGCGAAGCCTTCCACGAAGAATCGTGCGGTCGGTTTCGGCCCGACGGCGGCGCGGTCGATCGCGTCGAGATAGCGATCGATGGTGGTCTTGACCTCCTCGGGCGGATTCTGGTCGCGGACGTTCTGGAACTCCCGTTTCGCGGCCTCGGTTTCCTTGAGGTTGTAGTAGGCCCGGGCGATCTCCGCCCGCGCCTTGGCGTTCTTCGGCTGCACCGCGAGCACCCGCTCGAGAGCGAACACCGCTTCGGTGTTGCGGCCGAGGTCGAGCGCGGCGATGCCGAGCAGGTAGTCGTAGTTCGGATCCCCGGCGCGCTCGGACTGGAGCGGGGCCAGCAACTGGTAGGCGGCATTCGCGTCGCGTGCCGCGATCAGCGCCTTGGCGCGGTCAAGCACGTCGTCGGCAACGGCGCTCAGCGGCAACAGGCACGCAAGCAGACCCGCCGCAGCAATGCGGAGCAATCTTCGACACTTCATGGTCGTTCCCTGACGCGCTCAGCTAAGTCGACGGGTGAACAATCGACTACAAATTGTTGTTCTTTAGACCGACGTTACAAAACTTGCCCTTGGGCGTCAAACCGCCATGTCGCCCAAGGGAGACAACCGCAATGTTCGGGCCGATCGCAGGCAAGCGGCTCCCTGGCGCGGGTACCGCGGCTGCTACCTACCGGCGTCCGAACCGCCTCGAGTCCGGGGTCCGTCCGGAGTACGGGTCACCGTACGCAGTCCACATGGAACGTGAGGCGCCCGTCCACCTCCTCGTCCACCAGCCCGTGGATCTCGGTGGCGAACCCTGGGAAACGGGTGTTGAACTCCCGTGCAAACTGCAGGTACCGGACGATGGTCTTGTTGAACCGCTCGCCCGGAATCAGCAGCGGAATGCCCGGCGGATAGGGTGTGAGCAGTACCGCCGTGACGCGCCCTTCGAGTTCGTCGATGGGCACCCGGTCGATCTCGCGGTGCGCCATCTTGGCGAAGGCGTCGGCCGGCTTCATCGCGGGCTCCATGGTCGACAGGTACATCTCCGTGGTCAGTTTGGCGATGTCGTTCGCCTTGTAGATGTCGTGGATTTGCGTGCACAGATCCTTCAGGCCGACACGTTCGTAGCGCGGGTGCTGCGCGACGAACTCCGGCAGCACGCGCCACAGCGGCTGATTGCGGTCGAAGTCGTCCTTGAATTGCTGCAACTCGGTCACGAGCGTGTTCCACCGGCCCTTGGTGATGCCGATGGTGAACATGATGAAGAACGAATACAGCCCGGTCTTCTCGACGACGACGCCATGCTCGGCGAGATACTTCGTCAGCACCACCGCCGGAATGCCTGGCTCGGTGAAATCGCCATCCACGTCGAGCCCGGGCGTGATGACCGTGGCCTTGATCGGGTCAAGCATGTTGAAGCCGGAGGCAAGGTCACCGAAGCCGTGCCAGTGCTCACCGGAGCGCAGCATCCAGTCCTCGCGCTCGCCGATGCCTTCTGCCGCGAGGTATTCCGGTCCCCAGACCTTGAACCACCAGGACTCGCCGAATTCCTCGTCGACCTTGCGCATGGCACGGCGAAAGTCGAGCGCTTCCAGGATCGATTCTTCCACCAAGGCCGTGCCGCCGGGCGACTCCATCATCGCAGCCGCCACGTCGCACGAAGCGATGATCGCGTACTGCGGCGAGGTGGACGTGTGCATCAGGAACGCCTCGTTGAACACGTCTCGGTCCAGTTGTCGCTGCTCGGAATCCTGCACCAGGATCTGTGATGCCTGCGAAAGCCCCGCCAGGAGCTTGTGCGTGGACTGCGTGGAGAAGATCATCGACTCGCGGCAGCGAGGACGATCCAACCCGATGGCGTGGTAGTCGCCGTAGAAGTCGTGGAACGCCGCGTGCGGCAGCCAGGCCTCGTCGAAGTGCAGCGTGTCGATCTCTCCGTCGAGCATCTGCTTCAGCGTCTCGACGTTGTAGCTGATGCCGTCGTAGGTGCTCTGGGTGATGGTGAGGATGCGCGCCTTCTTGTTCTTGCCGCGGACGAATGGATTCGCCTCGATCTTCTTGCGGATGTTCTCGGGCTTGAACTCGTCGAGCGGAATCGGACCGATGATGCCGAAGTGATTGCGCGTCGGCGTGAGGAACACCGGCACCGCGCCGGTCATCGTGATCGCGTGCAGGATCGACTTGTGGCAGTTGCGGTCCACCACCACCACGTCGCCCGGCGCGACCGTCGAGTGCCACACGATCTTGTTCGACGTGGACGTGCCGTTGGTCACGAAGAACAGATGATCGGCGTGGAAGATTCGCGCTGCGTTGCGCTCCGAAGCCGCCACCGGACCGGTGTGGTCCAGCAACGCCCCGAGTTCGTCCACGGCGTTGCACACGTCGGCTCGCAGCAGGTTCTCGCCGAAGAACTGGTGGAACATCTGACCCACCGGGCTCTTCAGGAATGCGACGCCGCCCGAATGACCGGGACAGTGCCACGAATAGGAACTGTCGGCCGCGTAGTGAACGAGCGCACGGAAGAACGGCGGCGGCAACGCCTCGAGATACACGCGCGCTTCCCGGATCACGTAGCGGGCGATGAACTCGGGCGTGTCCTCGAACATGTGGATGAAGCCGTGCAATTCGCGCAGCACATCGTTCGGGATGTGGCGCGAGGTCCGCGTTTCACCGTGCAGGAAAATCGGGATGTCCGAGTTCTTGAAACGGATCTCACTGACGAAACTGCGCAGGTCCGCGATGGCCTTGTCTGCCGCTGCGGGCGACGATAACTCTTCGTCATCGATGGACAGGATGAAGGCCGACGCCCGCGACTGCTGCTGCGCGAACGACGACAGGTCGCCATAGCTGGTGACGCCCAGCACTTCGATGCCCTCGTCCTCGATCGCCTTGGCGAGCGCGCGGATGCCGAGGCCCGAAGCGTTCTCGGAGCGGAAATCTTCGTCGATGATCACGACGGGGAAGCGGAATTTCATGGGTGGCGGGACTCCCGTCGGATGAATGTGGACTGAACCTACCTAGAGCTTCGGCAGCGTGACGCCGCTCTGACCCTGGTACTTGCCGCCGCGATCGCGATACGAGGTCTCACACACGTCGTCGGCATCGGCCTCGAAGAACAGCACCTGTGCCACACCTTCGTTGGCGTAGATGCGCGCAGGTAACGGTGTGGTGTTCGAGAATTCGAGCGTCACGAAACCTTCCCACTCGGGTTCGAAGGGCGTGACGTTGACGATGATCCCGCAGCGCGCATACGTCGACTTGCCGAGGCAGATGGTCAGCACGTTGCGCGGGATGCGGAAGTATTCGACCGTGCGCGCCAGCGCGAACGAGTTGGGCGGAATGATGCAGGACTCGCCCTTGATGTCCACGAACGACTTCGGATCGAAGTTCTTCGGGTCGACGATGGTGCTGTTGATGTCGGTGAAGAGTTTGAATTCGTTCGAAACGCGGATGTCGTAACCGTAGCTCGAGGTGCCGTAGGACACGACGCGCTGGCCGTTCACCTCCTTCACCTGGTGCGGCTCGAACGGTTCGATCATGCGGTGTTCCTCCGCCATGCGGCGGATCCAGCGGTCGGATTTGATGCTCATGTGTTCTGGATGACGATTTTCGGGAACACGGCCGCTGCATCCTTCTGCAGCTCGGCCACACGCACCGCGACCCGTCGGGCGATATCGCGATAGATCTGCGCCGGCCGGCTGTCGGGCGCTGCCACCACCGTCGGCTTGCCGGAGTCCGCCTGCAGGCGGATGTCGATGTCGAGCGGCAGCGATCCCAGCAGCGCCACGTCGTTGTCCTGCGCGATGCGCTCGCCGCCACCCTCGCCGAAGATGTGTTCTTCGTGCCCGCAGTTCGAGCACACGTGGATCGCCATGTTCTCGACGATGCCGAGGATCGGCACGTTCACCTTCTGGAACATGTTGAGGCCCTTGCGGGCGTCGATCAGCGCGATGTCCTGCGGCGTGGTGACGATGACCGCACCGGTGACGGGGACTTTCTGCGCGAGGGTGAGCTGGATGTCGCCGGTACCGGGCGGCATGTCGACGATGAGGTAGTCGAGGTCATCCCATTTGGTATCGCGCAGCAGTTGTTCGAGCGCACCCGTGGCCATGGGTCCGCGCCAGGCCACGGCCTGGTCGCCGTCGATCAGCATCCCGATGGAGATCCCCTGGACGCCGTGATTCTTCATGGGCACGAACTTGCGCTTGTCACCCTCTTCCACGATGTCCGGCTTGCCGTGCATGCCGAGCATGGTGGGCTGTGAGGGGCCATAGATGTCGGCGTCGAGCACGCCAACCTTGGCACCTTCGGTCGCGAGGGCCAGCGCCAGGTTCGCCGCGACCGTGGACTTGCCCACGCCGCCCTTGCCCGAGGCCACCGCGATGATGTTGCGCACGCCCTCGACCCGCTGAGCGCTGCGGGTCGCCGCATGGGCCACGATCTTCATGGACACCTTGACGTCCACCTTGCCGATGCCGGGCAGCTCGCGCAGCGTCTCGGTCACCTGCTGGCGCACGGTGTCGAGCAGGCTCTTCGCCGGGTAGCCGAGGACGATCTCCACCGCGACGTCCGTGCCGGACACGTCGATGCTTTTCACCTCCCGGCCGGACACGTAGTCCTTGCCGGTCCACGGATCGATCAGCTCCTTGAGTTTCGCCTCGATCTCGGGCCGCCCCAGCGACATGCCTCTACCTCTCTGATTTGTCTCGAAAAACGAAGGCGCGAATGATACACGCTTTGCTACAATCCGCCCCTTCCCCTGTCGTATCCCCGCTCATGTCGCGCCGTCTGCTCGTCACCTCCGCGCTGCCCTACGCCAACGGCAGCATCCATCTCGGCCATCTCGTCGAGTACATCCAGACCGATATCTGGGTGCGCTTCCAGAAAATGCAGGGCCACGAGGTGCACTACGTCTGCGCTGACGACACCCACGGGACCGCGATCATGCTCCGGGCGGAGAAGGAAGGCATCACCCCGCAGCAACTGATCGAGCGGGTGTGGAAGGAGCACAAGAGCGATTTCGACGGCTTCCTGGTGGCCTTCGATAACTACGGGTCCACCGACGACGACGCCACCCGGGCGGTGTCTTACGACATCTACCGCAAGCTGAGAGACCGTTCGGACAAAACCCTGATCAGCCGGCGCCCCGTCGAACAGTTCTACGACCCGGTCAAGGAGCTGTTCCTTCCCGACCGCTTCATCAAGGGCACATGTCCCAAGTGCGGCGCCAAGGATCAGTACGGCGACTCGTGTGAGGTGTGTGGATCCACGTACACACCGACGGATCTGATCAATCCGTACTCGGTGATCTCCGGTGCAACTCCCGTTCGCAAGAGTTCCGAGCACTACTTCTTTGCCCTGTCCGATGACCGGTGCAAGGCATTCCTCGAAGAATGGACTCAGACCGGCGACCACCTGCAGCCGGAAGCGAAGAACAAGATCCGCGAATGGTTCGACCAGGGCCTGAACGACTGGGACATCTCGCGCGACGCGCCGTACTTCGGCTTCGAGATTCCGGACGCGCCCGGCAAGTACTTCTATGTTTGGCTCGATGCGCCGATCGGCTATCTGGGCAGCTTCCGCAACCTGTGCGAGCGCAAGGGCATCGACTTCTCCGAGTTCACCGATGCCGCGAAGGCCAATGCAGCCGGCACGGAGATGGTCCATTTCATCGGCAAGGACATCCTGTACTTCCACGCGCTGTTCTGGCCCGCCACGCTTCACTTCGCCGGCTATCGCACACCGACCCGCGTGTTCGCCCACGGCTTCCTCACCGTCAACGGCGAGAAGATGTCGAAGAGCCGCGGCACGTTCATCACGGCCGAGAGCTACCTCAAGCTCGGGTTGAATCCCGAGTGGCTGCGCTACTACTACGCGGCGAAGCTCAACGCGACCATGGAGGACATCGACCTCAATCTCGATGACTTCGTGGCGCGGGTGAACAGCGATCTGGTGGGGAAGTACGTGAACATCGCGAGCCGGTGTGCGGGGTTCATTACAAAGCGATTCGACGGCAAGCTGGCGGCACCGCCCACGAGCGATACCGTCAAAGCGCTGCGTGCCGCTGCACCGTCCATTGCCGCAGCCTACGACGCCCGCGAGTACGCCAAGGCCTTGCGCGAAGTCATGCTGCTCACCGATCGTGCAAACCAGTTCGTGGATTCCGAGAAACCCTGGGAGCTGGCCAAGCAGGCCGGACAGGAAGCACGGTTGCATGCCGTGTGCACCGAAGGCCTCGAGCTGTTCCGCCTTCTCACCGTCTATCTCAAGCCGGTCTTACCCACCGTGGCCGCGAACGTAGAGCGATTTCTCAACGTGCTGCCGCTGTCTTGGAACGACGCAGGTACTGTGCTGCCCAGCGGCCATCGCATAAACACCTACTCCCACCTAATGACCCGCATCGACGCGAAGCAGATCGAAGCCCTAGTCGACGCCAACAAGGAATCCCTAAAACCCGTGACCCTCCCCTCTCCCCCCGGGAGAGGGGCCGGGGGTGAGGGAAAAGCCACCCCAACCATCAAACATGCCCCCATCCCCGACGACCTCCTAACCTTCGCCCGCCAACTCCGCCAAGACCAAACCAACGCCGAACAATTCCTCTGGTCCCTCCTGCGCGACCGCCGCTTCGCCGGCGCCAAGTTCCGCCGTCAACATCCCATCGAGACAGACCACGGCCGCTTCAGCCTCGACTTCTACAGCCACGACCTCAAACTCGCCGTCGAACTAGACGGCGGTCAACACCAGGAAGCCGTCGCACGAGATATCAAGCGCACGCAAGCACTCTCGGCACTCGGCATCGAAGTCCTGCGCTTCTGGAACAACAACGTGCTCGCGAATTCGGAATCGGTACTCGAATCACTCTGGAACAAGGTCAATGAAATGAGCGACACAAACAAGCCTCCCTCACCCCCAGCCCCTCTCCCGGGGAGAGATGGGAGCAGAGCACCGATCCCGGCAGTAGAGGGGAATGCCACCATCTCCATCGACGACTTCATGAAGATCGACCTGAGGGTCGCCAAGGTGGTCGATGCCCAGCACGTGGAAGGCGCGGAGAAGCTGGTGAAACTGATCCTCGACATCGGCACCGAGCAGCGCCAGGTGTTCGCGGGCATCAAAGCCCACTACGAGCCGGAGCAGTTGAAGGGCCGCCTCGTGGTGATGGTCGCCAATCTCGCCCCACGCAAGATGCGCTTCGGCGAATCGCAGGGCATGGTGCTCGCCGCCAGCAACGAAGGTTCTGGTGTGTTCCTGCTCGACCTCGACAGCGGTGCCCAGCCGGGCATGCGCGTGAAGTGACGCCTATGCCCACGCGCCGGCTCTCCATCCGCGGGCGCGTGCAGGGTGTGGGTTTCCGCGACGCGATGATCACCCAGGCGATCAAGCTCGGCGTGACCGGCTGGGTGCGCAACCGGCACGACGGCAGCGTGGAGGCCGCAGTGAGCGGTAGCGAGGAACAGCTCTCGGCCATCGTCGATTGGGCTCATCGCGGCCCGCCCGCCGCGCACGTGTTCCGGGTCGACGTGACGCCGGACGAAGGCGAGTTCCGAAGCTTTTCGCGCTATCCGACCGCCTGACTCAACCGGCTAGCGTGGCGACGCCTCGGCAGAAGCACTGAATTGCGACCGATCGGTTAGGCCATCTTCGCCTTAGTCGACTCGAATGTTGGCGCGAAGTCCTCTGAATAGCCGTCGGGTTGCAGGAGATCGCTCTTGCCGTACGTGGCCGTCCCATCGGTTGCCCAATAGACTGGCCGTGGTGTTGCGTACAGGCGGCCAGCGAGGTCGAAGAAGATTGGAAGCAGGATACTCTCGCCCCTGCTCGGCATTGCTCTGATGAATTTGTCGAGGTACTGCGATCGTGCTTCGTAGAGACCGGCCACAATCTTGAAGACCTCGTCCGCGCTAAACCGACCACTAGCAATTGGAAAATAGCCCGACTCCCTGGGCGCGACGACTTCAAGCTGGTACGGGGCAATTCGAAAATCCTTTGATCGGTCGTCGAAGAGTACACAGAATACGTGGCTCGCCACTTCATCTGTCGTTGACGTTACTTGAAGGACCTCCTCGGTGGTGGTGTACCCATAGCTCTTTGGCGGATCGAGAACAGGCAAGTTAACGCGACGGACGAGCCATTCGCTCAGCTGGCTATCCACTTTCTTCGCCCCATCATCGGTGAACGACGACTTTTTGTGAATTCCGGCTAGCACATACGGCAGCAGACCACTCGACATTGACTGCCGCATCAGCGTCAGCTGCTTCACCGCAGTTCGACGAAGCCGTTGTGTCTCGATCGTGTACCAAATGGCCGCGCCGGCAACGATGATGTTGGCTAGGACCGACGGCTCGAACCACTTTAGGAACCATTCGAACATGCCAAATCCTCCATGTATGTCGGTGGCCTATCCATTGAGCATCACCCTGCCGGCGGAAGCGGCCGCAGCGCGCTGTGGCGGGTCAGGTGCATGCGCTTGTTGGGCCGCTCATCAATCTGCCTATTGATTGCGGGCGGTCTTCACAATGTCGACTACGAACTGCCGAAAATCCTTCGATCGACTAAGAATATCAATTACTGTTGCAGGACTCTTGTCCCCGCGTTTGCTGAAGCTGAGATCCTGTCGACCGAAGGACCGATCACCGATCTCCAACCGGAACTTGTCTTGCAACTCTGGCGAAAGAGGTGCGAGGAAGGGGCCTAAGGCCTCCAACTCAAGCGCGAGCTTTCTGTTTCGTCTTTCCATTTCTAGGAACTTGTCTGCTTGGCTGGCTGCGTACGCCGCCAAGACACCCACGGTGGCAGATAGAAAGACGCGTCCGGCGAAACCTTCCCAGGAGAAGGTTCCTTGGACGACTGGAAGGAATGTTATGTAGGCGAATGCGATCAATGCAATCAGGGAGCCCACCGTGACGGTCTGCCAGAGCCACAGATTCCACCTGGCGTGGTTGGCTGCTCGAAGGTATCCAGATGTGACGCCGAGATTCCCAATAACACCAACAAGTTTTTCCACTTGGCGCTTGTGATCGTTGATCTCGTCCAGGACTTGCTGGGCTGTTTGCTCGTATCTCTCCTTGAGTGCCGTTAGATCGTGTCGACTCTGAGCCGCCGTGGCCTCCACTTGCCGCGCAGCCTCCGCAGCCTGCTCGCTGAGTTTCTGCGTGTTCTCCGCGATCATTGATGCGTATCTGTCTTGACGAGCTGTTTGCGCCTCCGCGAATTCGCGGTTTCGCGCCTCTTGAGCGGTGGAGAACTGAGCTTGATGATCGGATGCGAGTGCGCCGACTCGCTGGCGCTCCGTCGTTGCTTCGTTGAGTAGTTCGGTAAGTCGCGACCTTAAAGCGTCGGTCTCGCCGCGTAGTCCGTGCACTGCCGCTGCCGAGTCCGTGAGATGTCGCTCAAGTGCATTTCTGTAAGAGGACGCAGCTTCGCTCAGAACTACAAGGTCGTCGGAAATGCTGGTCGGGATGAGCGCGGATAGATGCGCTAGCGCTGAATCGGCGTGTGAGTTTGCATTGGTTAGATGGCCCACGTTCCCGTTCGAGATGTAGGACTGAACTTCGTTGATCGCGCTCTGTAGTGCGCTATTGAGGCCGTCCAGCGGCCCAGGGTAAGTCAGAAACGGATCGGTGGCGGCTAACCGCTTCCCGGCGAGCGCAAGTACGGCGCGAAGGCGCTCGAGCGCATCAACCGCAGTCGTGTCGTTGCCTTCTCGCGCAGAAGCTTGGTCAAGAACTGGACCGAGCGCAGAAAGCTGTTGCCATACGGCGTGACTGCGGATTCGATCCGTCCACTGACTCATGGAAGTTCCTTACGCGCGGTTAGCTATTCGGGAGGCTCAATTTAATGTCAAACTAGGGGGACGCGAAACTCCGTGCCGCTTGACGCAAGACTCTGGATCAAGCGCCTGTTTCATCGGCCATCTCCCTAACCGCGATCTCATTGGAATACGCTTGCGCAGAGCCCGCCGTCCCCAGGGCCACTGCGTGAACCAAAAGCTTTCGCGCAAAAGGATACTCCGCCCGCACAGACCATCGGATGAAGCACCCCGCCGCGCTCCCAGACTTATCCCGCCAGACTATTCGCGGGGGGCGGTTCAGGCTTGCATAACTGCAAAGACTCCGAGAACGGGGCCGCCTGATCATTCCATCCTGCTCCAATCTGGACTTTCCGTCTTGCCGGCATCCCGCCACCACATGCAAACGTTCGATGGCTATGCAGTTATACAAGTCTGACCCGGTTCCCGACTCCGCACAGAGCTTCTCGACAATGCCAAGCATTTGACGAACAGCGTCGGGAATTGTGATGGCCATGGGTGTGCTCTCACATACAGTTAACCGGATACCATGCCGTAGGTGCACCGTTTGAACGACCAGTTAGCCCCCCCTGCTATGCCCATGTCGTGCCATCAAGCTCATATACCGCGTCAGCTCTGTCCTTGAGAGCGCCGCTGAAGCCATCTGAGAAGGCTGCAACGTACACGAGTACGCCTGCCCTCTTTACTTCATCCACGAGAGGGGCGTAGTCACCGTCGCCACTGAGAAGCAGTATCGAGTCGACGTTGCCGCGATAGACATGACTCATCATGTCTACGGACAGTTGGATGTCGACTCCTTTACCGCTGCGAGCGCGCTGATCCTTCTTGAAGCCGCAAGGCGAGAGAGTGTTCGGCAATAGAGATGCCATGTGCTTGGAGAACTGGAAGGAACGCAGCTGTGCACGAATGGCGGCGACACGAACATCGTCTCCTATTAAATAAGTGTAGTAGGTGGTTCGAATGACTTCGTGCTGCTGGGCGAGAAAAGTGAATCCATCATTCCAGACGAACACATCTGCCTCGTGCTTCATGTCACCCCGCGGAATCATTCCCTTCTTTACCATTTCCTGGTACCTGAAGACGAGGTTCTCTCCGTCCGCGAAGACCATCATCCTCCGTGTCGGCCGCGCGTAGTAGGCCTGCTGCCAGGGGTTTTGCATTTGTGAGGCTCCTCTTCGAACGACGAACATGTGCGGGGCTTAGCGTTCGAGTGAACTGGCACGCGGAGGAGGGACGCATTGGCCTAGTTGGCGAGAATGTACCGCGTACCGACTATCGGGCCAAGGTGGCCTGCCGTAGCGCGGCAGCTTGAACGAGGGGTTAGGCCTCGCTCGGTCGAGGGAACTGTATACCAAGCGAACTCCCATAGGCCTCTACTGCTTGCGCAGCTGCCATACCGAAACGCCACAATGTGATGATCGTGTCGTACAGCTCGTGTGCCTGCAGTCGAACGCGCTCGCCGAGCTGAAAACTGAACAAATCGGGTCAGGTCTTACAAGAAAGCGTCTCGAAGCGAGGAAAGTGTGACTGCAAGACGTAACCCTTCCTTTCGAACATCCTCCGATTCGTCTGTGCTGAATCAGATCACAATTCAACCGGCTTGTTCAGAGATTCCTCAGCGCTCGACCACTGTCACTTTCTTGATCGCTGGCATGCGTCCTTGACTGTCTCTAGCCAACTTGAACCTCATGCAAGTTGTATCCGAGGGTAGCTCGGAAATGGGGAATACATAGCGAGTGAACACGCCTGATGATTGGGGCACCCGCACTTGCTGTAGTCGCTGATCGCGTGGACACGCACCATTCGACATTCGCCCCGAAATCATGTCGATCGACACGTCTTGCGTTAGAGCCCACTCGAACTCGAACTCATACCTGCTACGTGGATTTGGCGAAAACCCAAACCACACTTGATCTGTCCCAGATGACGGGATTGCTGGTTTCAGCGTGTCCCCGTCCAACACCATGTCTCCGAAGTCACCTGGGAACAGTCCATTGCGCCAATCCTTGGCCATGAATACGGTAGTTTGAAGTTGATCTGGAGCATTCGTCCCACGCAGCGCTGGTTGAGGCCTGAACACCCACCCAGACTTTGCGACAAGGTTTGCAACTTCGCGCGCCTTCGTGCAGGGTTTCGTCGACTCCTTCCCAGGGGCCTTGATCGCGAAGACGGCCGGTTGAAACTCCAAATCACCTTGATCATATGTAGCCTTCGCAAAGACCGCGGCATAGCGATTCAAGTAGTCAAGAGCAGCCCTAAAAGATTCGACTGTCAACTCTCCGTACGGTTGAGGGCCCAGAGCGCTGGCTAGTCGACCACCAACCTGTGCAGGTATATGTATCGCGTAGCGGCCTTTGACTTTCCCACTCTCTATTGCAGCCGCAAGCGTCGGGAAAGATGTAACTGTGACCGCCGCGTCGGCCCAGACAACGTCAACTTTCATGGCGGCCGTTACCCCGACCAGGAGTTCTACGTCCCCAAAGTCCTCGGAGATGCCGTCAAGCCATGCACTTGTATACCTAGTCAACTGCGTGTAGGTGTAGGTGCCAACAGCTCCTCGCTCTTCTACGCTACCAGAGAACAAAGCGAGCATGAGTCCAGCACCTACGCTCGCGCTCGTGATCGATCTATTAGCTTCTACTGATGTGGAACCGAGAATCTTAAGAAGGGCGCGAGTCCCGTTGATGCCATCAATGTAAATCGGAACTGGAGCTTGCGCGCAGTACCCTATATCGTCCTCGTCTGCAAGAATCTTTGGCTGCCATGTAACCAGTGTTTGATCATCTACTCCCCGTTGTTGCGACACGCCGTTGCACGCAGAGATCAGTGCACTTGACACTAGCAACACAATTGTTCGGGTCATTTTTGCTCCTCTGATTGCTTTCAGGAGCGGCCACGATTCGACTGCTCCCACGCGATTGGCTCAGAATTGTCACTAAAGTTTGCGTTGAGGGACACGGGTGCTGGTCAGGCTTGCATAACTACAAAGATTCCGAGAACGGGGCCCACTGATCATTCCATTCTGCTCCAATCTGGACTTTCCGTATTGCCAGCATCCCGGCATCAAATGCAAGCGTTCGATGGCTATGCAGTTATGCAAGCCTGACCCCTTCCCCTCGTCTATCCGGAGAGAAATCCATCAGCCACACCTCGCTCCACGAGGTCGTCGAGAGCAGATAGGTACTGTCGTGATAGATCGCCTACATCGTCCGGGCCCTTCCAATCGTCGAACACGTAACGACTTGTCATTTCAGCTGGCTTCCCCTGCGGCCTCTGTTCCGGTAGTTGTTCCACATGCTCGCGGACCACAACGGTACCATCTTCCTTCTGGATTTCTATCCGAATAGACTCAGAGATCATCACGCGTTCGGTGATCGATACCGAAACATGGCGGGACGGCACTACTGGTTCGACATGGATGTTGACATCCCTCTTGTCCTTGAAGAATTTGAGGACCGAATGTCCGCTCACTTGAGTGTCATACCATTGCTTTCCGGCGGGTTTTTTCCCTGCCTCCTCATGTGCATACTGCAGAACCGAACGGGCGGAGGAAAGGAAAGCGCTTAGTTCGTATTGAAAGGCTGCCGGATCATTTTCCGACGCGGCCATGCGTTCAAAGAAATATCCGGCCTCTTTCAGCTTCTCCCGCTCGTACATTCTGCCCTCCAGAACGCATAACGCCGCAGTTCACCGTGCCGTGACAGCAAGCACCGCGAAGATGTTGCGGCTCCGGTGCAACTGCTCGTTGGGCCGCCAATTCACAGATGTGCCTTCAAGTAGTTGATGAAGGAAGTGCAAGACATGAGCATGTAACGCGCATCTGCCTGAGTGAGGTTAGGTTCATCCAGCATTGCGTGCCGAATGCCGTCCTTGTCACTCGTATAGCCATATAGCTTTAAGAAGGCCTCTTTGAGGGCTGGATGAATCTTGTCCCGTTTCTCCAAGATCTTCAGCGCCTCTCCTAATGTGGCTTTAGGCGCGCCAGAGATCGTCCGTGCGATACTCTCGACGGCACTGATGGACTCCTTGATCGAGTTGCGATAATCAGGCGCCTTGCGGTCCGCGAGCAACTCAAGCGCGCGCCTCAGATGCGAAGCGGCTCCCGTGTTCGTAGTATCAGCCAGCGCCCGCTCGAGCATCTCAACCTCTTGCGCGTCCGTGATATCCGCCACCTTCCCATCAATGATGCGGTACCCGGCAAGCTCGCTTTCAAGAAGGAAATTGAAGATCTCCTGAAACTTCCTGCGTTTGTCTCCTTCAAGATATCCCAGAAACCACTCGATGAAGTCATAGACTTCGTACCACTCCCATGCAAAGAAGAACTTCCGTACCTCAGCAAGTATTTCCCCGCCGTATGTAGGTCGTTCGTCAGCAGCACGCTTGAGGAAGTGGAACCACATCGCGCGGCTAAAGTCCCAGATGCCGGGCCGTCCGAACTCGGTGTGCACAAAGTCCGGCGACGACCAGAGGAACTGGTCGAGTGCATTCCACAATGAGCTACGCAGCTCGGGGGACATCCCCTCAAGTTGGATGACCTCCGCGACAGGCTTATGGCCTTTGCGTTGACTAAACCTCATAGGGATCTCGCGGCCCAACGTGCTGGCTCAGGGGCGGCCGGAGGCCGGAGTCCGGAGGGAACCGAGAAGCGCAGCTTCTCGGGCGCCCTGTGTAGCGAGGGGTTGGGCGCCAGGGCGCCGACTTGCTTTCAAAAGCGAAAGCCTCGCCGAGTGAGCATGATGCGGCTTGCGCCGGAGACTCCAGCAGTTCGCCTTGTCGGCGTCGGCGTGTCGGGAGGTGTTTCAAACGTCGCAACAAAGGCTCGAAAGTTGTCGACCCGCTCCTCAAACGCTGTAGGGCCATGCGTGGTTCTCTCCCGATGGATTCGGACGAATACCTCCCTTGGGATGTCTTGTACGTACGCTCGGGCTTCGTCACTGCCCGGAAAGAGCCACCACATTCGAGCCTGTTCTCCGAGATCGAAGAACACATGTGCGCGACTACCAGCCCAATCCCGAAGAAGCGAACCGCCGGGAGCGGTAACTCTCCGCTTCATGGAGAACGGATTGCTGTCTCGATGTCCACTGCTCCACGCAGCAAGGAGCTGATGAGCATCCCTTTGCCGTCTCACTCCATCGACGACCCAGATCAGGGCTTCATAGTACGACTCCCTTGACAGTCGCTCTTCAGCCGAGATCGCCGAATGCTGGAACTCCAGCGTCCAGCCATCCCACGTCTTCACATCGGCGATATGGCGTTCGCCGTCGCTAGCTCGGTGTACGACTTCCTGCCACTCGGCGGGGAACTGGCTCTTCCACGCGCGATGCCACTCAGTCTCGTTTTCCCACCACGGATCGCAGCTGAGTCGTCCCTTGTGTGCCCAGTGCCAAACGCGCTGACTGCCACACCTGGCGACCATGGGCTTGCCACAGCCCGGGCACTGGCCGGAGCCAAGTGGCTGTGCCTCGGCGCGTTCTCCATTGATGAGAGCAAATCGCACTGTCTGCTCCGTTCTCAAGCGCCCGACTAGAAATCGACCTCGATTGACATCAAGTTTTACGCCTTTTAACGCAAAACTCCGCGCGGGAGGGGGTCAGGCTTGCATAACTGCAAAAATCCGGAGCACGGGGCCGCCTGATCATCCCGTCCTGCTCTAATCCGGACTTTCCGCATTGCCGGCATCCCGGCGCCACATGCAAAAGTTCGATGGCTATGCAGCTATGCAAGCCTGACCCCTCCCCCTCTCTCCCCCTCCCCTCTCCTCGTCGCGTCCAACCGGTTGTTGGACAGCGCCTCGCGCTTCGTTCGCATCTATTTCTTCCCTGTAACGCATCGACGAACTTCATCCCGCGCACCGCACACCTAGTCGTGCCTGCGCACTTCCATTTGTGTATTCCTTAGGGTCTGCGCAAGAACTCGACGGCTTGGTAAAGCGTGTGTGCTTGATCGTGCCCGAAGTAGCTAAAGTGATCACACCCCACGGGTTGGCGTAGCGAGTTGGGGTTCGACAGAAGTGGAAGGGAGGATGACTGTGCGACTACGAGGTCGCTCGGCTTTCGCCCTATGACTCTGCGAGCCGACCATCCCGCAACCCGCTGCATGAGACTGGTCGGGCGCGTATCCCCACCCACAGCAAAGAGTTCCATCTTTGCATCGGGATACAGTCCTTCCTCGGCCTGGAGCTTCGCGAGCCAAGTAGCATCGGTACTCGCCGGTCTCAGGTCGCAGATGCCTGGGTAACCTCCCATTTCGGCGACACAAGCGAGCATATCAACGACACTAGCCACCGACCTATCGGCGAGGCCCGCCTTAAGGAACGCAATTGCTGCGATCAGTGAACCTTGATTCTCCGCCATTTCTGCCCCGAGGTGTGGCGTGCCGAATGTCGCGCAGCGCGCGATCGCTAACTTGTTGCCTGTATGCTTAGCAAGCTGAACCGCCGCGCTGCGCACGACTAGCCCGCCGCGCGAATGCGCTACGCAGTAGACCCTTGGATAGCCGACTACTGCGAGATGCTTGGCGAGTTCGAACCCGTTTGCTTCGATAGATTCGCTCAACGTATCGTGCGGGAAGCCGACCACGTCGAAGTGCATTTCAAGGAGCTCCTGCAAGACTTTGAACGTTCCTATGTCCGTAGCGAATAACCCGTGCACCAGCACCGCGAGCGGCCGCACTTTGACTTTGGCTTTTGCCGCACGCGGTGGTAGCTCGCGGATATCCCTGAGTGGCCGACCACCACTCCCGATCGCTTTCTCGCGCAGTCGCACGACCATATCTGGGCGCCGAGCACTTGTACTCGTGCCGCCGCCGAGCGCGAGGCATACGGCGAACGAGGTGACGCGAAGCGGCAACCGCACGACCTCCCCTATAAGAGAACCGGGTCGAATGACCAATACTGCCCCATCACCATCGAGATTTAGGTCGCCCTTCTCAGGACGGCTGGGATCAGCGAGCAAGGCAACGAGCGAAAGCAGCGCCGCTTCGGTTTTCTGCGCGCGCCACAACTCCTTCGCCGCGTCAAGCGCGACGAGGAGCTTGCCGAGTTGACCGGTGGGGAACTCCTCATCCGGGTAGTCAGCATCCTCATCCTCATCGCGCGAAGTCGCCGCCTGCCCCGGCATTTTTGTCCTGGAGACCGCGGCGCGTATCACCTCGAGGCCGCGCCAATGCGCTGCCCACGCGGCGAGATCCAGCGATGGATCTCCGAGCGCGCGATAGACGCTTTCCCACGGATTCGCGGGAGGACTGGGCGCCAACAGACACAGCGCGGTCAACCCATCGATCTCGCCCGGGTCATGGAGGGCGACGGCGAGACCACCCTGAACTGTGCCACGCGACTCAGGGAGGATCGTTCCCGATCGGTAGACAATTGGCATTTCGGACCTCCACTATTCGGTCAAGTACGGGATAGGCCAGATTCACCTTTGAAGTGCTACCAATCTTAGGGCAGCGCAGCCCAACGACAAGCATCACCTGACGGCGACGGTGCGCGAAGCGCGCCGTTGACGGTCGGGTGGATGCGCGGGTTAGGCATGGAGCCAGTTCTTGCAGCTGGTTCGAGATCTGCGGTCATAGTCCTTCCGAGCCTCACCGAACCTTTGTAACGCAATCAGACGATGAGGTCACCGTGCAACAGACGTAACTCCATTCTCTGAGATGATTCGCCGCTGCAGCGCGCGCAGCCAACGCGGCGCACTTCGAGGCGGCCTCAGACCGAGAGAAGTAGCTCGCCTCAATGAAGCCTGCGAAGTACTCCTTTCCGGAGGCGTTGTCGTACACGAGGGCGTTGAGCCCCTTCATCGTGTACGGATAGTACTCGCTGTCATGTCCGTCGCATCCCACCAGCGACGCATATAGCACCACGAGAGCAGGCATCCGAAGCCGGACCATCATCTTTAGGACCCGCATGCGTCTCCCCGTGGAAGAGGGCTAGAAATCGACCTCAAGCGACGTGAAAATCCACGTATCTTGGCGCAAACCTCCAGAGCAAGTGCTTGTTTCACAGGCCGTCCCGTTCGTTGGATCGCACTGGAAGACTCTCGCGTGTAGCCCTCCGTCCCCATGCCTACTGCATGAAACGAAACGCTTACGCGAAGGATACTCCGCCCCCACGGTCCACCGGATGAAGCACTCCGGCACGCTGCCTGGCCTACCCCCCAGACTAGTCGAACAACGCCTCTAGCCGCCGGCGGAAGGCATCGGCCGCCGCATCGTTCTCCGCTGGCGCCCAGGCCGCTCGCTCCTCGGGCGTAAGCGCCGCGTAGGGGCCAGCCTTCGATTCAAAGAACACCGAACCTGGTGCCAGCGACACGATACTGTGGAACGTACCGTGCGGGATCGTCACGCCCAAGACCGGACCGGCGCCGTCGAGGACTTCCTGGTGAGCGACGTCGCCGGACTCGTCGAACAATACAAGCCCGAATCGCCCGCGCAGCACGACGAAGGTCTCGTCCTTGGCGGCGTCCAGATGGCGATGCGGCACGACGTAGGAGCCGGGCTCGATCGCGTTCAGCAGGCGATTGCTGACATCCGCTTCATTGCGGTGGAAGTTGTGGTTCTTGCGCAGTCGCGGACTGGTCCGCGCCAATTCGCTGACCCGATCGAGCAGCGCGCCGTCGATGAACTCCGGGGTCTTCACGGATAGACGAACCGCACGTTGTCCGGCTTCAACCATTCGTTGAGCGATTTCACGAGCTTCTCGTCGGGCGTGACCCGCCATTCCTCCCCGAGCCACATGTCCACAGTCGCATCGCCGTTGCGATATTCGATGTTCACCGGGCAAGGGCCGTTGCGATAAGGGCTCAGCAGCTGCTTCAGCTTCGCAGAATTTGCTTCGCCGTTCATCGAGAGCTTCAATCCCCGCGCGAACCGGGCGCGCGCGCCGGCCACGTCGTAGAGGCGCTCGGCCGCGATGCGCATGGCGATCGTGTCACCGTCGTCGCCGGAACGGCGGAACGTCCGCACCTTCGCCTCGATCACCAGTACGGCGTCTTCGTGCACCAATTCCCGGTGCTGGTCGAACACTTCGCTGTAGACCGTGACCTCCTGGCTCCCCGTGCCGTCGGAGATCACGAGGATCATCATCCGCCCGCCCTGCGTCTTCTGGAATCGCATCGACTCCACGACACCGGCGATCACCTGGATACGGCCGTTCTCCTCGAACGGGGGCGGGGTCAACCGTGCGAGCGGCGTGCGCACCACGTGTTCGAATTCCTTCGCGTAGGCGCCGTACGGATGCCCGCTCAGATAGAAACCGAGCGCGGATTTCTCGTTGAGCAGCCGCTCCGCTTCGTCCCAAGGCGCATGCTCGACCATGGCAACGGTCGGACGCGAGGCTTCGTCGAAGCCGCCGAACAGGCTCACCTGGTTGGCGCTGCGGGTCGCCTGCTCCGCCGCGGTCAGCGCCACGCCGACCGAGGCGAACAAGCGCGCACGATTGGCGTCGATCGCGTCGAAGGCGCCAGCCTTCACCAGCGATTCGACCACCCGCCGGTTCACCAGTCGCGTATCGACTCGGTTGCAGAAGTCGAACAGATCGCGGAATGGCCCTTGCTCGCGCCGGACCTTGAGAATGCTCTCGATCGCGGCCTCGCCCGTTCCTTTGACGCCGCCAAGCCCGTAGCGCACGTGCTTGCGATCGACCGGGAAGAAGCGATACTCGCCGGTATTCACGTCGGGCGGCAGCATCTCCAGACCGATCGCCTTCGCGTCCTCGAACAACTGCTGCACCTTGTCGGTATCGTCCATCACCGCCGAAAGGTTCGCCGCCATGAAGGCCGCGGCGTGATGGGCTTTCATGTAGGCCGTCTGATAAGCGACCAGCGCGTAGGCGGCGGCATGCGATTTGTTGAAACCGTAGCCCGCGAACTTCTCCATGTAGTCGAAGATCTCGTTTGCTTTGGCCTCGCCGATCCCTTTCTCGCCTGCACCGGCGACGAAGATGGAGCGCTGCTTCGCCATCTCCTCGGGTTTCTTCTTGCCCATCGCCCGCCGCAACAGGTCGGCACCGCCGAGCGAATAGCCGGCGCACACCTGGGCGGCCTGCATCACTTGCTCCTGGTACACCATGATCCCGTACGTGGGCTCCAGCACCGGGATGAGCGTGGGATGCGGGTACTCGACGCGCTTGCCGTGCTTGCGCTGGGTGAACTCCGGGATAAGATCCATCGGACCTGGCCGATAGAGCGCTACGAGCGCGATGATGTCCTCGAAGCGATCCGGCCGTGCATTGGTCAGCAACTCTCGCATGCCGCGCGATTCGAACTGGAACACGGCGGTCGTATTCCCGGTAGCGAAGATGCGGTAGGCCGCGGGATCGTCGAGCGGCAGCCCTTCGAGATCCAGCGTCGACTCCGGATCGAGTTGCCGGATGAAGCGCAGGGTCCAGTCGAGGATCGTGAGGGTGGTGAGCCCGAGGAAGTCGAACTTGACCAGCCCGACGGCCTCGACGTCGTCCTTGTCGAACTGCGACACCGCGCTTTCCGACCCCTGCGCGCAATACAGGGGGCAGAAATCGGTCAGCTTGCCCGGTGCGATCAGCACACCACCCGCATGCATGCCGACATTGCGCGTCATGCCCTCGAGCTGTTCCGCGAGGGCGATCAGTTCGCGCGTTTCTTCCTCGGTCTCTTCGCGTTCCTTGAACCGCGGCTCCATCTCGCGCGCCATGGCGAGCGTGATGAGCTTGCCTGGCTGGAAAGGGATCAGCTTCGCCAGCTCGTCGGTGCGGTTGTAGCCCCACTCCATCACGCGCCCCACGTCCCGGACCACGGCCTTCGCCGCCATGGTGCCGAAGGTGGCGATCTGCGACACGGACTCGTCGCCGTACTTGCGACGCACGTAGTCGATCACGCGGTCCCGGCCGTCCTGGCAGAAGTCGACGTCGAAGTCGGGCATCGACACGCGTTCCGGATTCAGGAAGCGCTCGAACAGCAGGTCGTAGCGCAGCGGATCGAGATCGGTGATCCCCAGCGCATAGGCCACCAGCGATCCCGCACCGGAGCCGCGCCCTGGCCCGACCGGCACGCCGTTGCCCTTCGCCCAATTGATGAAGTCGGCGACGATGAGAAAGTAGCCGGGGAATCCCATCTGGATGATGGTGCGGATCTCGAATTCGAGCCGCTCCACGTAACGCGCCCGTTCGCCTTCGCGCTGGGCAGCGTCGGGATACAGCGCGACGAGGCGCTGCTCCAGCCCCGCGAGCGACTGAGCACGCAGGTAATCGTCGAGCCCTTCGCCGCCGGGCGTGGGGAACGGCGGCAACCGGCTGCGACCGAGCTCGATCACCACGTTGCAGCGGCGCGCGATCTCGATCGAGTTCTCCAGCGCCTGCGGCAGATCGGCGAACAGTTCCACCATCTCGGCCTGCGACTTGAAGTACTGCTGCTCGGTAAAGCGGCGTGGCCGGCGCTGGTCGGACAGTACCTGGCCCTCCGCGATGCACACCCGCGCTTCGTGCGCCGTGAACTCTGCCGGCGTCGGAAACTGCACCGGGTGCGTGGCCACCGGCGGAATGCCGAGCCGCGCAGCGATCCGCAGCAAGGCGGGTTCGACCGCGGCGGCATCGGCGTGCCCGGCCCGTTGCAGTTCGATGTAGAAGCGGTCGTCGAACAACTCGGCCCATTGCCGTGCGAGCACATCCGCGCGCTCGTCGTGGCCCGCCAGCAGCACCTGCGCGATCTCGCCGCCCGCCCCGCCCGACAACGCGATCAGGCCTTCGGTGCCTTCGTCGAGGAACCACGCCTTGCGCAACTCCGCCCGGCCTCGATACTGGTTCTCGCGATAGGCCCGCGTGATCCAGCGGCAGAGGCGCAGGTAGCCCGTGTGATTCTGGGCGAGCAGCACGCAGCGGAACGGCTTCTCGCGCTCGTCGTCGTTGGTAATCCACACGTCGCAACCGACGATCGCCTTCAGGCCGGCGGCGCGCGCGGCCGAGTAGAACTTCACCATGCCGAACAGGTTCGACAGGTCGGTCAACGCCAGCGCCGGCATGCCGTCGGCCCGCGCCGCGGCCACCGCTGCGTCGATGCGGACGATGCCGTCGACGATGGTGTACTCGCTGTGCAGGCGCAGGTGGACGAATCGGGGTGCGGCCATCATCCGCAGGATTCTAACCACGGCTGTCGTGCCGCAGAAAACTTACGGCAGGGCGGGCACTTGGCAGTGTTTCGGAACAGCGACAGGCGCGAACTGTCTATCATGCACGCAATCGATCCGTCCTGGAGTCGCCATGGTCCGTCCTGTCGGTCTGCTGCTCGCTGGTGTGCTCTCCCTCGGCTTGGCCGCCCACGCCCAGGTCTACAAGAACGTCATGCCGGACGGGCGGATCATCTATTCCGACGCGCCAATGAAGGGGGCGAAGTCGACCCCGGTCAACGTGCCGCCGCCCCCGACCGAAGCGGACAAGGCCAAGGCGCAAGCGCGGGCGCAGGAAGAAGTGCAGCAACGCGAAGCCCTGAAGGGCCGGCTCGACGATCGCCGCAAGAAGCTCGACGACGCGGACGAGCGCGTGAAGCAGGCACGCCAGGGGCTCGCTAACGCCCAGACTGCGCTGGAACAGGGCCGCACGCCCTTGCCGGGCGAGATGATCGGTACCGTGGGCGCAGGCGCACGTCCGAGCGAAGGCTACCTCAACCGGATCGCCGGCCTCGAGAAGGCCGTGGAAACGGCGAAGAAAGCGCTGGACGACGCCCTGCACGAGCGTACCCAGGCGCGCTGAACGCGGCACGGAGCCCGCGCTCCGGACGGACCGTCAGATCGGTCCGTATAATCGCGGGCTCGATGAAGACATCCTGCTCCGCTGCGCCTGAGCCCGTCCGTCGCGACGGGCTCGTCGTTTCGGGCACCCTCGGCGCGTGACTATCGCCGCCGAACAGCGGCGCGCCGCGATCGTCATGGCCGTCCTGGCGCTCGTGTGGGGTTATTCGTGGATCATCGCCAAGATCGGCCTCTCGCTCGCCGGGCCGTTCACGTTTGCCGCGCTGCGGACCGCCTGCGGCGTCATCGCGCTCGGCGCCTTTCTGCTGTTCGTGAAGCGGGGTCGCCTGTCGCGGCGTCCGCCGCGGGGCGCCGTGCTCGTGGGGCTCATCCAGACCGGCGCCTTCCTGATGCTGAACACGTGGGCGCTGTCCGGCGGCGAACCGGGCAAGACATCGATCCTCACGTTCACGATGCCGTTCTGGGTCCTGCTGTTCGCCTGGCCGGTGTTGTCCGAGAAGGTCGCCGGGCTCCAGTGGATCGCGATCGTGTCCGCCATCGCGGGGCTGGCGTTGATCATGGAGCCGTGGCTGATGCACGCGGCAGTGCTGTCGAAGGTGGCGGCCGTGATGGCCGGCATGGCCTGGGCGATCGGCGTGGTGCTCACCAAGCGCCTGCAACGCCACGCGCCCGTGGACATGTTCGATTTCACGTTCTGGCAGATGCTGTTCGGCCTGGTGCCCATGGTGATCGTGATGGCGATCGCGCCGGAGCCGATCCCGCAGTTCACGCCGTTGCTGATCGCGACCATCCTGCTGAGCGGCGTGGTCGCCACCGCCGGCGGCTGGCTGATGTGGCAGTACGTGTTGAATCGCCTGCCGGCCGGCACCACCAGCCTCGCATCGCTCGCCGTGCCGGTGGTCGCCACGATTTCGTCTGCCATCCAGCTCGGTGAGCGCCTGCGCACCGCCGAGTTGATCGGCGCGGTCCTGATCGCCGTGGCGCTCGGTCTGGTCTCGTGGCAGGCGGTCCGGTCGCATATCCGCGACGATCCGAGCATGGCGCAGGAATGAGGCACGAAGCATGAAACCCAGCCAATCGCAGTTCCACGACATCCGCGGCTTGCGCTATCACGTGCGCACCTGGGGTCCGGCCGATGCGCCGCCGCTCGTGCTGCTGCACGGGTGGATGGACGTCGGCGCATCCTTCCAGTTCGCGGTCGATGAACTCCAGCGCGACTGGTTCGTGGTGGCGCCCGACTGGCGTGGCTTCGGCCTCACGCAATGGGCCACCGACGGGTACTGGTTCCTCGACTACCTCGGCGACCTCGACGCGCTGCTCGACATCTACTCACCCGACGCGCCCTGCCCCATCGTCGGCCACAGCATGGGCGGCAACATCGTCAATCTCTACGCCGGTGCGCGTCCCGCTCGCGTATCGCATCTGGTGCTGGCCGAGGGCTTCGGGCTCAAAGCGACGCAGCCCGCCAAGTCGCCGGAGCGCATCGGGCGCTGGCTGGACGAACTGAAGACCGAGGCACAGCTACGGCCCTATGCGAACTTCGGCGAAGTGGCCGAGCGCCTGATGAAGAACAATCCGCGGCTCGCCCGCGACAAGGCCGATTTCCTCGCACAGCATTGGGCGCGGCGACGCGATGACGGCACCATCGAACTGGCGGCCGATCCGCGGCACAAGCAGGTGAATCCCGTGCTCTACCGCATCGAGGAAGCGCTCGCGTCGTGGGAGCGCATCACGGCGCCGGTGCTGTGGTTGTGGGGCGAGAACCACACCGACTTGAAGCGCTGGGCCGGCGACGATCCGGTGGACTGGCAGCGACGCCGCGCCGCGTTCCGCCGGTTGACGGAGGTTACAATTCCCGATGCCGGTCACATGATGCACCACGACCAACCAAGGGCTTTCGCGCGCGCCATCGAGGACTTCATCCACGCCTGATCGACCGGCAGCGCGCGATCATCCGCCTTCATCGCATCGACACCCCATGAACATCGTCACACGCACCGTCTGCGGCATCGCCGCCGCAATGTCCCTGGGCCTCGTCGCCCCTGCATTCGCCCAAAGCGTCAGCAAAGCCGTCTCGATGGACGAAGCCCGCGCCATGGTTCTCGAACTGCCGGAGGTGAAAGCCTGGCAGGAGGAGCGGCGCAAGGCTGCAGAGGCCGACCGCAAGGCGCCGGCCACCGGCGGCATCCTCACCGGTTCGCGCATGCCCATGGGCAAGAAGCACTGGTCGGTGACGTTCTATACCAACCCATCGACACAAGCGGTGAAGTGGGCCACTTTCCTGGTGCGTGCGAGCGACGGCAAGCTCTTCGTGGAAGGCGAAGGCGGCAAGCCGATCGCACTGGAGAAGTGGCGCAAGTCGGCGGCCAAGCCGACCTCGTGAGGCACGGGTAGGGTTCAGCCCGCGCCGGGCCGCCCCAAGCGGGCTGGCCCCCTGGGGGGAGAGGCCGTAAGGCCTATCGGGGGGGAACCCTCCCTTCCGCGTTCGCCACCGCGGCGCTGAGTTCCAGCACCGTCGCCCGCGACGAAAGTTCGAGCTTCGCCTCGTCCACTCGCAGGCCGAGGCGCTGTTCGAGTTCCATCACGATGCGCAGGATCGACAGCGAGTCGATCCCGAGTGAGCGCAACGACGCTCGATCGGCCACCTGAAGGGCGTCGAGTTTCCGCTCCACCGCGATCCACGCCCTGACGGCGGCGGCGATCTCCGCTGCGCGGGCGTCGGGTATGGTATCGACATCGCTCGCCGCGGCTCCGTCGCCCGGCACCAGCGGCACACCCAGCAGCGATGCCACCGCCTCGCGGGCGTGCTCGGCGGCGCGCTGGCGTTCCGGCACGGGTTCCAGGTGCGACCCGACCATCACCTCCACCGTCAATCCGCGGGTTGCCGCGATGCGAAACAGCGACGGCAGAAAGGCTTCGTCACCGACCCAGGCCGGTACACGACTGGGGGCGCCGTTCTGCAGGTAGCGGATCCCCATCGGTACGACATTGGCGGCATGGCGCACGGCAAGCTCGAACACGAGCGTCGAAAAGGGCAGCACGACGCCACCTTCGGTGGTCGTGCCTTCCGGAAACACGCAGATCGATCGCCCTTCGATCAGTGCGGCGTTCATCGTGCCGAGCACCCGCTCGAGGTCGAAGGGATTGCCCCGCTGCACGAACACGCCACCGGTGCGTTCGATCAGGACTCCGATGATCGGCCACGTTCGCAAGCTCGCCTTCGCCAGAAAACCGCACGGGACCAGGGCATGGATGGCGACGGCGTCCACCCAGGAAACGTGATTCGCGATCAGCAGCACGCCTTGCCCACCGCGTGCCGGCAGTTCACGACCCGACGTGGCGAGGTCCATGCCGAGAGCACGCAGAACGCTGCGGCACCACCGCTGGACGTGCGCGTCGCGGGCCTGCGGATTCATGAAAGGCCACGCGACCCGGACCAGCAGAAAGCCGGTCACCAGCAGAACCGCGATGCGCGCGATGGCGATCGCGCGGGCAAACCATGGGCGTTGCGTCGACAAGGGAAATCTCCGGCCGGCGGCTGCCGATCGGCCGACCCTAGCACGACCGCATGTCAGTATTGCGACGCTGCGGCGCTGACCGCTATCCGCCGTAGCGCTCGGTCCGGATCCGCCCCGGCGGCAGGCCGAGGTCGAGCAACAGGTCCGCCACCGTGCCGACGAACGGATTGCTGCCGCAGACGAAGATGAAGCTCGGTTCGGCCATCTCGTCGAGCACGCTCTCGAGCAGCGGACGATCGATGCGGCCTGCGTCCAGGTCGGACGCGGTCGCGGCCTCGCGAGTCACGCGGGCCTTCAACGTGAATCCGTCTCCGTTCGCATCGAGCCTGCGCAGTTCGTCGAGATAGATGAGATCGGCCGCGGTCCGTGCCGAGGTCACGAGCGTGACGGGTACCGTGCTCGCTTGTGCCGCGCGATGGCGGACCATCGACATGAGCGGTACCACGCCTGAGCCGCCGCCGATGAGCAGCACCGGTCCGCCGTCGCGCACCGACCACACGAAATGGCCACCGAGCGGACCGCGCAACTCGATCTCGTCACCCACCTGCACCACGTCGTGGAAGAACGCAGAGACTTCGCCGTCATCCAGCCGCTCGATCGCCAGTTCGATGCGTTCGGCGTGTTCGGGCGCCGAGGCGATCGAATAGCTGCGCTGGGCTTCGTAGCCGTCCGGTGCGACGAGCCGGACGTCCATGTGCTGTCCGGCAACGAAAGCCGGCGCATCGGGCAGAGTGAAATGAAAACCCTTGATGCGCGGCGTGAGGGTTTCGATCGCAACGACTCGCGCCGTCTGCCAGGAACGCTTGCGCGCCGGGGCGGCCGGCTCAGTCACCGGAATAACGCTGCTCCTTCCAGGGGTCGCCGTACATGTGATAGCCGCGCAGCTCCCAGAAACCGGCCTCGTCGCGCTGCGTGAACTGCAGGCCGTTCACCCACTTCGCGGATTTCCAGAAGTAAAGGTGCGGCACCAGCAGGCGCGCCGGGCCACCGTGATCGGCATCGATAGGCTGGCCCGCGTAGCGCACTGCGACCATGCCGCGACCGCCGCCGAGGTCCGCGAAGGGCACGTTGGTGGTGTAGTCGTCGAAGGCATGCGCGAGCACCCAGGGGGTCGGTGCCTCCAGCCCGGCATCGGCAAGGATATCGTCGACCAGGACGCCCTCCCACGCCGTGTCGTACTTGCTCCATTTCGTGACGCAATGGATGTCGCGCGTGACGCCGGTCATGGGCAGGCGGTTGAACTCGTCCCACGTCCATTGCTTCACCGGCTTCGGCCCGACGCGCAATGTGAACCGCCACGCATCTAGGGACACCCGCGGCGTCGGGCCTGCCGACAACACCGGGAAGTCGTCGGTCGTGTACTGCCCCGGCGGCAGTCGATCCTGCTCTGCGGGCGGACGCCCCTTGCCGGAAAACCCTCGTGTGGCCATTGGATTGCCTCCTTGTCGTTCAGTCACCGATGCGCATCCGGGGTTGAGCCGTGCGATATTTTTCCCTCACCCTCACTCCCTCTCCCGGAGGGAGAGGGAAGGAATGCGCACCTCGACGCAAAGCCCCTCTCCCTCCGGGAGAGGGGTTGGGGTGAGGGAAGCCACCAATCACCCCGCGGGGGGCGGCAACGCCGACCCCTCTCCCTCCGGGAGAGGGGTTGGGGTGAGGGAGGCCGTGGTGTCACGCACCCAGATGGCCCATGCGTCCGCTCTGATAGTCCACGATCGCCTGGCGGATCTCGTCCGACGTGTTCATCACGAAGGGGCCACTGCCGACGATCGGCTCCGCGATCGGCTGACCGCACAACAGCAGCATGCGCGCACCGGGTTCGCTCTCGACCGCGATCGAAGTGCCCTTGCGATCGAAGAGCCCGATCTCGGCCGGACGGATGATGCCCGACTCGCTCACGCGCGCTTCGCCGTGCATCACCATGAGTGCCGTCGTGAAGCCGTCCGGCAGCGCGAACTCGGTGCGGGCGCCGGGCTCGAGCCGGACATCCCACACGTGAACCGGTGTGAAGGTGCGCGCGGGGCCCTTGGCACCTGCGTACTCCCCGGCGATCACGCGCACCGTGCCCTGGCCGCCCGCGATCGGCACGGCCGGTATGCTGTCGCTGGTGATCGCCTGGTAACCGGGCGCCGACATCTTGTCCTTCGCCGGCAGGTTGACCCAGAGCTGAATCATCTCGAACTTGCCGCCGCGCTTCGCAAACTCGCGGCCGTGGAATTCCTCGTGCACGAGGCCGGAGGCGGCCGTCATCCACTGCACGTCGCCCGGTCCGATGCGGCCGCCACCGCCCGACGAATCGCGATGCTCCACTTCGCCCTCGTAGACGATGGTCACGGTCTCGAAGCCACGGTGCGGATGCTCCCCGACACCGAGACGCTCGGTGGTCGGCGGAAACTCCGCGGGACCTGCGTAGTCGAGCAGCAGGAACGGGCTGAGCGCCGCGCCCGCATCACCGTAGAAGAACAGCGTGCGGACAGGAAAACCGTTGCCGACCCAATGGCCGCCGGCACTGCGCAGCATGCGGCGCAGCGGCTTCGCGGACAGTTCCGTGGCGGTGATCTGCATGAAGGGGGTCCTTTCGTCTGAAGCGAAGCCAGGGGCACGGTAGCGCCCCGGCCTCGATGCAACATTCTCCCATGGCTCGCACCGCGCTGAGGATTTCTGCTAGCGTCCGCCCGGTGATCGAGTTCACTGCCGTCCACAAGTACTTCGGGGCACTGCACGTGCTCGCCGACATCGACTTCACCGTCGCGGCAGGCGAAGTGGTCGTCGTCTGCGGTCCGTCCGGCTCCGGAAAATCGACGCTGATCCGCACCGTCAACCGGCTCGAAGAGATCGCATCCGGAACCATCCGCGTGGACGGGCGCGACATCCACGCGCCCGGCACGGACGTGAACACCCTACGGAGCAGTATTGGGTTCGTGTTTCAGCAATTCAACCTGTTCCCGCACCTCACGGTGCTCGAGAACGTCACCCTCGCACCGGTGCAGGTGCTGAAGGTCTCGCGAGCGACAGCCAAGACCACGGCCCGCGAGCTGTTAGCCCGCGTCGGCGTCGTGGACAAGTCCACTGCCTATCCGGGCGAGCTGTCGGGCGGGCAGCAGCAACGGGTGGCCATCGCCCGCGCACTCGCCATGGCCCCGCGCATCATGTTGTTCGACGAACCCACCAGCGCCCTCGACCCCGAGATGATCGGCGAAGTTCTCCAGGTCATCCGCGATCTCGCCCGCGACGGCATGACGATGATGGTGGTCACCCACGAAATGGCGTTCGCCCGCGAGGTCGCCGACCGCATCGTCTTCATGGATCAGGGGCGAATCGTGGAGACGGGGACCCCTGAACAGTTCTTCGCGGTGCCGCAGACCGAACGGGCACGCCGGTTCCTGGGTCAGGTGTTGCGGCCCACAGGTTAGGGGCGAGTCAGCGGCGAAAGAACGAGATGCCGCGCCACAGCGTGAGCAACCCGACCAGTACGAACCCTGCGCCGTAGCCCCAGCCGGCCTGCACCACGAGCCAGATCAGCATCGGCGTGATCACCACACCGGAAAACGTGATGGCCAGCGAACCGCCGGTGGCCATGGCAGCGAGTTGCGGATCGACCGTGCGGGCGACTTCGGAAAGCTGGACACCGTTCCAGCCGACAGCGGTGGTGCCGAACAGGAAGGAGAACAACAACACGGCCGACCAGGGCCAATCGGGGCCGACGAACGGCACCACGAACGCCGCGACGGACATGGCGATACCGAGCCCGCCGAGCAGCACCCGCGGCGCGACCGCGTGGTCGGCGACGATGCCCCAGCCGATGCGGCCGATGATCCCGCCCGCCATGGCCACGGATAGCGCCGCACCGGCAGCGAGGACCGAGAAGCCGGCGACCTCGTGCAGCATCACCACGAGATAGGAGCCGAAGCACATCTGCATGCCGGAGTAGGCGAAGCCCGCGAGGGCCAGGCGCCGCAATTGCGGATGGGTCCAGATGAGACGAACCGGTTCGCGCAGACGGATCGCTCCGATCCGGCGCGTGCGGTCGCGATTCGCATCGATGCTCGCGCGGGTCGGTTGCACGGCGAGCATCAGGATTGCAGACAGGATGCCCACCGCCAGTGCCGCAGCTTTCCAGCCCGCGGCGTGGATGAGCAACGGCACGAGTGCTCCGGCAAGTGCACCGCCCACGGGCACACCGGTCTGCTTGAGCGAGAAGATGAAGGCACGCCAGTTCGGCGGCGTGCGTTCGTTGAGTATCGTGGACGACGATGGCGTCACCGGTCCGTAGCCGAAGCCGATGAGAATCGCACCGATCGCTGCCGCAAGCGGATGGCCGATCGCCATGCAGGAAATGCCCACGGCCACGAACAACAGGCACAGTTGACTCGTGCGCATGGGTCCGAGCCGGGCGATGAAGCTGCCGCTCGCGGGGGCTGCGACGGCGGCGGCGCCGTAGATCAACGCGGTGGAGATGCCGGCGCTGCTGGCGGCGAGGCCGAGGTCGATCGCGGCCACGGGCGCCAGCACGGGCGGCGTGAACACCGCCATGGATACCATCGACTGGATGGCGAGCGTCAGGATGACGGAGAGGACGACGCCGTTCATTGGATGAACGCTTGCCCCCATCCCAACCTTCCCCCGGCAAAGCCGGGGGAAGGAGTGTACTTCGCTGCCCCCACCCTAGCCCTCCCCCGGCAATGCCGGGGGAGGGGACGTACACCCCTTCCCCCACCTCTGGTGGGGGAAGGTTGGGATGGGGGCAGCGTCAAGGGCGATATCGCGATGAACGCAAATCCCATCGCCCGCGCAGCACGCCGATCAAACCTTCGCCTTCTCCAACGCCTGTTCGATATCCCAGAGAATGTCGTCGATCTCTTCGATACCGACCGACAGCCGGATCATGTCGGGCCCGACCCCGGCGCGGATCTGTTCTTCCTCCGACAACTGACGGTGTGTGGTCGACGCCGGATGAATCACCAGCGTCTTCGCATCGCCCACGTTCGCAAGGTGCGACAGGAACTGGCAGGCCTCGATGAACTTCACGCCGGCCTCCATGCCGCCCTTGATGCCGAAGGTCATGATCGAACCCGTGCCCTTGGGCAGGTACTTCTGCGCCAGCGCGTGGTACTTGCTCGACTTCAACCCGGGAAAGTTCACCCACGCGACCTGCGGGTGCCCCTCGAGAAACTCCGCAACCCGCTGTGCATTGCTCACGTGCCGATCCATGCGGACGTGCAGCGTCTCGAGTCCCTGCAGCAGCAGGAATGCATTGAGCGGCGACAGGCAGGGCCCGAGCGTGCGCAGTGTTTCCATGCGGCACTTCATCATGTAACCGAAGTCGCCGAAGGTCTCGAAGAAACGCACGCCGTGATAGCCGCGCGAGGGCTCCGTCATCTCCGGGAACTTGCCGTTGTCCCAGGGGAACTTGCCCGACTCCACCAGCACCCCACCCATCGTGGTGCCGTGCCCCCCCATGAACTTGGTGGCGGAATGCACGACGATGTCGGCACCGAAATCCATGGGCCGGCACAGGTAAGGCGAAGCGAACGTGTTGTCGATGACCAGCGGCACACCGGCCTCGTGCGCGATCTTCGCCACGGCTTCGATGTCGAGCACGTTGATGCCGGGGTTGCCCATGGTCTCGGCGTACAGCACTTTCGTCTTGCTGGTGATCGCCTTGCGGAAATTCTCCGGATCGTCCGGGTGCACGAATTTCGTGTCGATGCCCATGCGCCGGAAGTTCACCTCGAACTGCGAATAGCTGCCGCCGTAGAGCGTGCTCGCCGACACCATCTCGTCGCCCGCCTGCAGCAGCGTCAGCAACGCGGTCATCTGGGCCGCCTGGCCCGAAGCGAGAGCCAGCGCCGCCCGGCCGTTCTCCAGCGCCGCCACGCGCTCCTCGAACACCGCTACCGTCGGATTGGACAGCCGCGAATAGACATTGCCGAAGGTCTGGAGGTTGAACAGGCTCGCGGCGTGGTCCGCCGAGTCGAACACGTAGGACGTGGTCTGGTAGATCGGCACCGCGCGTGCGCCGGTGGCAGGGTCGGGAATCTGGCCGGCGTGCAGGCACAGCGTGCCGAAGCCGAACTTGTGATCGGACATGGGAGCTTCCGGAAATCTGCAGGAGGCGGGATTGTAGCGGGCCCGACGCCGCCCTCCCTCACCCCAACCCCTCTCCCGGGGGGAGAGGGGCTTGGGAGCGGAAGCCCGCCAGCAGCGGTGGAATCTCTTCCGCCGGCACGGCCGGCGCCAGGTGGCTGCCGAGCACGTGATCACAGCCCAGCTCGCGCAGGAACGCGGTCGCGGCCGCGTCGTCGGCGCCGCTCGCCATCGCTTCGAACCCGAGCCCGTGCACCAATCCCACGAGAGCCCCGGCAATCACCGCCGCATCACCGCCAAGCGGTGAGGTGCGCAGATGACCGCCGCGCAGCCGCACCATGCCGATCGGATAGGTCGCCAGGTCTTCCACCGACACCTGGCCGCTGCCGAAGTCGTCGAGCACCAGGGTGACGCCCATGGCATCGAGCGACTGCATCACGGAGGCGACCTTGTCGCGGTCGGCCCGCAGGCCCGGCTCGCGGATGCACAGCAGCAGGCGGCGCGGATCGAGCCGCGTCTGCGCCAGCGATTCACGCACCGTTCCCACGACGTTGCCGCGCTCGAGCAGCGCCGGGCTCACGCTCACCGAGAGCCGCAAGTGCGCCACACCGGCACCTTCCCACGCGCGCATCTGGAAACACGCCGTGCGAATGACCCAGTCGCCGAGCGCCCCGGCGAGCCCGGCGTCCTGGGCCACCAACTGGAAATCGCGCTCGGACATCATGCCGTGCTGCGGATGGTTCCAGAACAGTTGGACGTCGAGCCCGGACACCTTGCCGCTACCGAGTTCGATGACCGGCTGGTAGTACAGCAGGAATTCGTGGCCGGTCATCGCACGCCGCAGGCTCGTTTCCATGCCGAAGCGCTGCACCGAGATCGAGTTCATCTCCTCGTCGAAGAAGCGGCTCGTGTTCCGTCCCGATTCCTTCGCGTGATACATGGCGAGGTCGGCCTTCTTCATCAGCGTGTCCGCATCCTCCCCGTCGGCCGGATACAGGCTGATCCCGATCGATACCCCACTCATCACCT
>LNFM01005204.1_pt1 | contig 45493 bp, 37 predicted proteins | sample 596031 | NCBI WGS metagenome assembly LNFM01 (sample SAMN04254537, study PRJNA301005) | activated carbon metagenome | isolation source: dual media filters at the Ann Arbor, Michigan drinking water treatment plant | place: USA: Ann Arbor
CGGCCCGCACGCGATCGAGCTGGGCCAGCACCCCGTCCTTGACCTCGACCTCACCCGAGCCCAGCGAGCGCACGATCTCGAAGCCGACCACCGGCTTGCCGTCGAGCAGCGCGGCGCTGCGCTTCTCGGCCACGGTATCGGTGACGGTGGCGACCTGGTCCAGCCGGACACGGCGACCATCGCTCAAGGGGATCTCGAGACGGCCGAGTTCCGCGGCGGTCTGCACGGTGGCGATGGTGCGCACCGACTGTTCGGCGCCGCCCAGGTCGGTACGGCCTCCCGAAGCATCCTGCTGCACGCTGCGCAGCTGACGCGAGATGTCGGCGGCGCTGGCGCCCAGGGCCAGCAGCCTGCCCGGGTCGAGCTCGACCTGCACCTCGCGCGTGACGCCGCCCACGCGCGTGACCGCGCCGACGCCGGGCACGCTCAGCAGCGCCTTGGCGACGTCGTTGTCGACGAACCAGGACAGCTGTTCGTCGTCCATGCGCGTGGAGGCCACGGTGTAGGTCAGGATGGGCGAGCCCGACAGGTTCAGCTTGCTGACGACGGGGTCGCGCAGGTCGCCCGGCAGGTCGGAGCGCACGCGCGAGACGGCATCGCGAACGTCGTCCACTGCCTCCTGGGTGGGCTTCTCGAGCCGGAACTCGACGGTGACGGTGGCCGTGCCGTCCATCGCCTTCGAGTAGATGTGCTTGACGCCCTGCAGCGTGGCCACCGAGTTCTCGAGCTTGCGGACGACTTCGGTCTCCAGCTGCGCCGGCGACGCGCCGGGCAGCGATGCCGTGATGCTGACGGTGGGCAGATCGATGTCGGGAAACTGCTGGATCTTCATGCGCTCGAAGGCCAGCAGGCCCACCAGCGTGAGCATGATGAACAGCATCACCGAAGGAATCGGGTTGCGGATTGACCAGGCGGAGACGTTCATGTCGGCGGGCCTTCGTGACCGTGCTGCGGCAAAGGGCTCAGCGACGCGCCAGCGGCGCGGAGGCCACGGGCGCCGTTGTCGCGGCAGGAGCCGAGGCGACGACGCGCACGGTGTCGCCATCGGCCAGGAAGCCACCCCCCGACGCGACCACGCGCGCCGCCGGGTCCAGTCCTTCGAGGACCTCGATGCGCTCGCCGACGCGGCGCCCGGTCTTCACCTTGGACTGCGCCACCTTCGAGTCGGCTCCCACGACGAAGACCCAGGCGAAACCGTCGCGCAGCAGCACGGCGGCCTGCGGCAGGGTCAGCGCCGAGGTCTGGCCGATCTCGAACTCGCCGCGCGCGAACATGCCGGCCTTGGCCGCGCCCGCGGCGGGCAGATCGACATAGACCAGGCCGTTGCGCGTGCTGGCCTCGACCGTGGGGGCCACCATGCGCACCTTGCCCACCAGTGAACCGGCACCTGCCGGCGACAGTCGCACCGGCTGGCCAGGCTTGATGGCGGCCAGGTCGGTGGAGGCGACCTCGGCTCGCCACTCCAGCCGGCCCTGGCGGATCAGCCGGAACAGTTCCTGCCCGGCGGGCACGACCGCGCCGACGGTGGCACTGCGTGCCGAGATGACGCCGCTGTCGGGCGACAGCACCTGCGTCTGCGCCAGCCGAAGCTGCTGCACGCGTGCGGCGGCGCGCTGCGCTTCCAGCGGCCGTGCGCTCGGCGGTCATGTACTGGTTGATCTGCTGCGCGCTCAGCGCTCCGCTGGCCTGCAGTCCGCGGGCACGCTCGGCATTGGCGGCCGCTTCGGCCAACGTGGCTTCGGCTTCGGCCACGCTGGCGCGGATCTGCGCCAGGTCGGCCTGCGCCATGTCGGCGGCAAACGTGGCCAGCACCTGGCCCTTGCGCACCACGTCGCCGACGTTCACGCGCACCTCGGCCAGACGCCAGCCGTTGCTCTCGGCGCCGACGATGGCCTCCTGCCAGGCGGCGATGTTGCCGTTGGCGGAAACGGCCACCGGCAGTGTGCTGCGCTGCGGCTGCACCGTGACGACGCTCAGTGCGGGCTTGGGCGCGGCCGCAGCAGGCTTGGCAGGGTCGTCGGCACGCACCGCCAGCGTGGCGCTGCCGACGCCGACGAACAGGGCCAGGGCCACGGCCCAGGGGGTGATCGGGGATGTCTTCATGCCTGGGAGATGTCCGTTGGTTTCTTCAGGGGCGGGCGGCCGGAAGTCTGGTCTGCGCAGCGGCGGCCTGGACATCGGGAGCGCGCCAGCCGCCGCCCAGGGCACGCACGAGGTCGACCCAGGCGATGGCGCGATCGCGCTGCAACTCGATGAGCGCGCTTTGCGCCGCCACGGCACTGCGGCGCGAGTCCTCGAGCTCGAACAGGCTGGCCAGACCGCCGCGGTAGCGGGCTTCGGTGGCGCGCAGCGAGGCCTCGAAGCCTTCGGCCGCGGCGCGCGCGTCGACCGACCGGTCGGCCGTGCTTTGCAAGGACAGCAGGGCCTGTTCGACCTCGCGCACGGCGCGGCGGATCTGGCCCTGGTAGCTGACCACCGCGGCGTCGTACTCGGCGCGCGAGGCGGCGACGTTGGCCCGGTTGCGGCCGCCGTCGAAGATGGGCAGCGAGACCTGCAGCGGGCCGAGCGACCACGTGCTGCCGCTGGTCGTGACGCCCATGCTGCGCGCCGATGCCAGGCCGATGGAGCCGGCCAGCGAGATCTGCGGCAGCAGCGCAGCCTCGGCCGCCTTGCGGTCGCCCGCGGCGGCAATCACCTCGCGACCCGCGGCGTGCACGTCCGGACGCAGCGCGAGCAGGTCGGCCGGCACGGCAGCAATGCCGGCCTGGGCCACCGAAGGCACGCGGGCTTCGCCCGGCGCCAGGCGCTGCAGCAGGTCGGCGGCGGGCAATGCCGTCAGTTCGATGAGCGACTGCAGCAGTCCCTCGCATTGCGCCTGCTGGGCGGCAAGCTGGCTGCGCGCCTGCGCCGCGCTGGCCCGCGACAGTGCCGCTTCGGCCGGTGCCGAGAAGCCGGCCTGGGCGCGCAGCTCCGTCAGGCGCGATGTCTCTTCGCGCGAGGCTGCATCGGCTTGCGTCTGCCGCGCCAGGGCCCGACAGGCCCGCAGACCCACGAGGCTGGTGACGGTCTCGGCGGCCACTGCAGTGCGCGCGGCATGCCACTGCGCATCGGCCGCGTCGATGCGGGCCTGGGCAGCCGTTGCCGACGCCGACAGGCCGCCGAACAGATCGATTTCCCATCCCGCCTGCGCGCCCAGGCTGGCACTGCCGACGCCAGGGCTGCCAGGAAGGCTGCGCCCGCTCTGCGCAGCGGCGACTGCATTCAGACGCGGCTGCAGTGCGGCGCCTGCGGCGGCGCGCGTCGCGCGTGCACGTTCGATGCGGGCGGCGGCGGCGGCCAGCGACGGACTGGCCAGCTCGGCCGCGGCGATCAATTCGGGCAGCAGCGGCTCGTCGATCTGCGCCCAAGCCGCCGATGTCGTCAGCGCGGACAGGGGCTGGGCCAGTGGCGGCGGCGCATTGCGCCACTGCGAGGCCAGCGCGGACGGCTCCGGCAGAGCCTTTGTTGCCGGCGCACCCCCGAGACTGGCGCAGCCGCCCAGCAGCCAGGCCAGGGCCAGTGCCGGCCCGTGCAACGCAGGGCGGCTCATCGAGCGGCCCCCTGACGCTGCGCGTCGTCCGAGGCCGCACGGCGTCCGGCCTCGGCATCGATCATCGCCAGGCCGTACATCACCAGGACGTCGATCCAGCGGTCGACCGCGTCGGGGCCGTCGTTGAGCCCCGGAGCCACCGCTTCGGTGATGTCGCGGCCGACGTGCAGGTGCACGGCAAGGCCGGCCAGGCAGGTCGCCAGCCGCTGGACGTGCTCGTCGGGCGGACTGTGCAAGTGACGGCAGAGCACGTCGACCAGGCCGTCGTGCATGGGCTTGATGCCCAGGGCGATCTCTTCCTGCCAGAGTCCGGTGGGCTCGAGGATCTCGCGAAAGCGCAGCTTCATGCAGAGCTGCGCCGCGTCGCCCAGGCGCAGAGGTTCCAGAAAGCCTGCGAAGAAGCCGCGAAGCGCCTGCGGCAAGGCCGCCTCGGGGTCGGTGACCAGCGCCATGTCGGGTTCGCAACCCCCCATCGGCTCGAAGAACACGGCACGGTACAGGCCGGCCTTGTCACCGAAGTAGTAGCTGATGGACGCCACGTTGACCTGCGCCGCTTCGGCCAGCTCACGGGTCGAGGTTTTCGTGAAACCTTGATGGGCGAACAGCCTCAGAGCCGTTTGGAGCAAGCGCTCACGCGCGTCCTCCTTCAATGCAGGCTTGAGACCATCGCCTTCGAGAGGAGCACCAGGCGGAATCGGAGAGACGGATTGGGCGGCCACGGCGCGAGTGTAGCCACGGAATCAAACGTTTGTTTAACACGGGTTTGCACCAAGGTCTTTACCCGGATGGCGCTGCCGTGCCGGGGCGAAACACGCCCGCCGGCATCGACCCTCGAACTTCAGAACAGCTCGACCTCGTTCGTCGGCCCGTCTTCGGCGAAGATGCCGGCCGACACCAGGGCGCCGTGGTCGGCCACACGATTGCGGCCGTTCTGCTTGGCGTGGTAGACCGCCTTGTCGGCGCGTTCGAAGGCGCCGGTGGGACTGTCGCTGGGGCGTACATCGGTGAAGCCCACGCTCACCGTGATGCTGCCCACACGGGGAAAGCTGTGGTCCTGCACAGCCCCGCGCAGGCGCTCGAACGCCGCTGCGGCATCGGCCGCCTGGGCCGCCCGCAGCAGCACGACGAACTCCTCGCCGCCGAAACGGTAGAGCTGGTCGTGCAGACGGAAGTTGCCGCGCATCAGCCGGGACAGCAAGAGCAGAACCTCGTCGCCGATCAGGTGTCCGTGGTTGTCGTTGACCGCCTTGAAGTGGTCGATGTCGATCACGCCCAGCCAGTACCGGGTGGCGTTGAGGGTGCGGCGCTCCATCTCGAGCGCTGCTCCTTCGGCGTCGAGGGCCTGCTGCATCGACGCCAGCGTGCGAAGGAAGCTCTCGTCGAAGGTCTTGCGGTTGAGCAGGCCGGTCAGCGTGTCGCGTTCGCTGTAGTCCAGCAGGCTGTGCACGTTGCGGTAGACCTTCAGGATGCTGGACACCAGGGCGACGTCCTCTCGCGTGATGGGCCGCGCCGTCTCGACCTCGAGAACGGCCACGACATCACGCTCGGTGCACAAGGGGAACAGCGTCACCACGCCGGCGCCCATCGCCGTGCGAATCTGCGCCAGGCGCAGGCAGGCCAGTCTCTCGGGGTGCGCGGCCAGCCTCGGCAGGCTCTCGAGGTCGATCCACAAGGGGTCGGCGCAGGGCACACGGTCGCCGGCGCGCTGACGCGCCCGCGTGAGCCAGCGCTCGTCGTCGGCATCGCCGACGGGACGGTAAATGGCCACGCACTGAGGATGCAGCACCTCGCGGAGCGCACCCACCAGCGTGACGTCGAGAACGTCCCGGTCGCGGAAACCGGTCAGCTCGGCGAGGTGTTCGACTACCTGAGACATGCCTGCGCGGACCTCCTGTGGTGGTCCTCCCCGTTCTTGCGCGATTGTGTCGCAAGGCGACGGGGCCGGGAGTCAAAGATGGGGCGCGATCCGGGCGTACTCCGACACCAGCTCCAGCAGCTTGTCTTCGGAGAAGGGCTTGCCCAGGTAGTGCGCCACGCCGAGCTGCGCGGCATGGTCACGGTGCTTCTGCGCGATGCGCGAGGTGATCATGATGACCGGCACGTCGGCGCGCAGCGCGTCGGCCCGCAGGTGCCTCACGAACTCGAAGCCGTCCATGCGTGGCATTTCGATGTCGCACAGGATCACCACCGGCGACTGGTCGACCAGCCGCTCGAGCGCGTCGACGCCGTCCTTGGCAAGCAGCACACGGTAGCCTTCCCGCTCCAGCAGGCGCTGCGTCACGCGGCGGACGGTCAGGGAATCGTCCACCACCATCACGAGCGGCGGATGCACCACGTCGGCTGCGGCGGCCTGCACCGGCGCGGCGACGGCAGCGCCAGAGTCACGCCTGGCGCGCAGCTCGTCGCCGTACAAGGTCGCCAGGGCCACCGGGTTGTAGATCAGCGCCACTGCGCCCGAGGGCAGCAAGGTGACGCCCGCCAGGCCCGGCATGCGCGACAGCTGCGGGCCCAGATGCTTGACGACCACTTCCTGGTTGCCGGCGACTTCGTCGATGTGCAGCGCCACGCGCTGCGAGGCGCTGCGGATGACCACCACCGACTGCGTTCTGCCCTCCAGGATGCCGCCTTCGCCGCCCTGCAGCAGTGAGGCCATCCAGAAGAAGGGCACACGCTCGTCGCCGAAGGCGAGGCTGCCGGCTTCATAGGCCTGGCGCACCTCGTCGGTGGGCACCCGTCGCACGACCTCGATCAGCGTCGAGGGCACGGCCACGGTGAGTTCGCCGCACCGGAGCATCACCACCTGCGTCACGGCCGTGGTCAGGGGCAGCACGAGTCTGAAGGCGGTGCCCTGGCCTTCGCGGGTCGAGGTCTCGATGCGTCCGCCCATGCCATTGACCTCGGCGCGCACCACGTCCATGCCGATGCCTCGCCCCGCCAGTTCGGTGACGGTGGTGGCGGTGGTGAATCCGGGCACGAAGATCAGATGCGCCAGTTCTGCGTCGCTGGGCTGGGACTCTGCCGACAGCAAACCCCGGTCGACACCACGATCCCGGATGCGGCGCAGGTCCAGGCCGGCGCCATCGTCAGCGAATTCGACGCCGACTTCGTTGCCGGTCTGCGTGACGTGGATGCCGATCACTCCGCCGCGTTCCTTGCCCGCCGCGGCACGCACTTCAGGGAGCTCGATGCCGTGCACGACGGCGTTGCGCAGCATGTGCTCGAAGGGACCGATCATGCGGTCGAGCACGCCGCGGTCGACCTCGATCGAGCCGCCCGTGATGTCCAGCCGCACCTGCTTGCCGGTGTCCTTGGCGGTCTGACGCACCACCCGGTGCAGTCGCTCCGACAAGGTCTCGAAGTCGACCATGCGCGTGCGAAGCAGGTCGTCCTGCAGTTCGCGCGTCAGGCGCGATTGCGCGGCCAGCTGGTCCTCGGTCGACTGCAGCGTGCGCTGCAGGCTGCGCTGCAGGGTGGCCACGTCGTTCACCGACTCGGCCATCATGCGGGTCAGCTCCTGCAGCCGCGTGAAGCGGTCCATCTCCAGCGGATCGAACTCCTGCGATGCCTGCTTCGCGGCCTCGATGCGCGAGGTGATCTGCGTTTCGGCCTGCACCTCGATGTCGCGCAGTTCGCGTCTCATCCGGTCCAGGCTGCCCGTCAGCTCGTTGAGCGAGCCCTGCAGCTGCCGCACGTCGGACTCGATGCGCGCGCGCGTGATGCTGACTTCGCCCGCCTCGTTGACCAGGCGGTCGATCAGGCTCGTGCGAACGCGCACGACACCGCCGCCGGCGCCCGGCGCGGTCGCGGCAGCATCGGGTGCCGTCCCGGCCGTGGTGCTGAACCGGCTCCAGTCGATGCGAGCCGGCGCTGCGGGCGCCACGGCAGGCACTTCGGGCGTCTGCTCGACAGGAGCCGCTTCGACGGCGCCGACGGCAGCCGGGTCTTCCATCGGCTCGACCCCGGCCTCCGCGGGCCCGTCCAGCTCCACAGGCTCCGGCACACCGACGAGGGAAGACATCGGGGCCAGCGCTTCAGCAGCCTGGACGCCGAGGTCGAAGTCCAGTGGCAGGTCGGCCGCGTCGGCGGCCGGCTGCACGCCGCCGGCGTCGGCCACGGGCCACGGCGAGGCCGACGTCTGCGCACTGCGAGACGAGGGCTTGCGCAACGCTTCGAGGCTGGCGACGATGTGATCGATCTGTGCCTGCAGTGGCTCCAGTTCCTGGGCCGAGACCGCCTCGGACGCGAGCTTGTGTTCAATGGCACTTTCGAGCTGGTGCGCCGCCTCGCCCGCGCGCATCGCGCCGGCCAGACGCGCGCCGCCCTTGAAGGTATGCAGCGTCCGCAGGCAGGCCTCGGCATGCGAACGGTCGCCGGGATGGGCGATCCATTCACGCATGCGCTGCTGCAGCTGAGGCAACAGTTCCTCGGCCTCTTCCTCGAAGATCGGCAACAGGTCGGGGTCGATGGCATCGACCACATCCGCCTCGATGGACTGCGCATCGACGGGCGGCAGCGGTGCCGCCGGCGGCCAGGCGTCCTCTTCGTCGTCGGGCGCGAACGCCGGTTCGATCTCGCCCGTACTCTCGAGCGGCGGCCAGCGCTCGTGATCGGCCAGCCGCTCCAGCAATTCCGGAGGCACGGGCTTGAGGAAACCTGCAGCGAACTGGTGCAGCAGGCGCCGGATTTCCTCGGCGGTGTCGCTGAACAGCTCGGGTTCGCCATCGCGTCCGACACCCCCGGCCTGCGAGCGCATCAGCGCATGCTCCAGCGACCGTGCCAGCGACGACAGGTCCGCATAGCCCACCGTGGCGGAGTTGCCGGCCAGGGAATGCGCCAGTGCGACAGACGCCTCCGACACCGGGCGATGCCGGTGTTCGTGCGACCACTCCGCCAGTTCGGTGACCAGGCGCCGGGACTGCTCGTCGGCCTCGTTGAGGAAGATGTTGAAGAGCGGGATGCTGACGCGCAGAGGACCGATGATCTTGACCGGCTCTTCGTCGACGGTTTCCGCATCCGTGTCGACCGCCATCTCAGGCGCCGGGTCCGAAGCGGTTTCATCGACCGCCTGCATCTCGTCGTCGGCAGCTCCGCCGGCCGGCATCTGCCCGACCGCGAGCGCGGCGACAGCGGCCGCTGCCGCGGCGGCTGCGCCCCATTCGGGCTCGAGCGAAGGCTCGGACGCGGCAGCTTCGGGCCGAGCGGCGTCGGCCATCTCGGGAGCGGACACGGACTCGTCGAGCAGGCGCGCCGGCTCCAGGTCCGCAGGCTCGCCGGATGGCGACACCGCATCGGCATCGGCCAGACTGTCCGCCATGGCATCGGCGACAAGCCCGTCGTCGGCTTCAGCAAGGACCCGCTCACTGTCCACGGTGGCGTCGATCCGCCGGTCGACCTCGCCGGCAGCAGGGGCAGGGAAGGCGCCGGCTTCTGCAACAGCTTCAGCCGAAGCAATCGCCGCGGGCTCCTCACCCACCGTCGTCTCATCGCTGGAGGCCAGCGCTGGAAGCGACGGCCAGCTCAGGCTGGGCATGTCGCCGCGCTCCGCCGACGGCTCCTCCGGCGTCGGCCCGTCGATGCCGACGGGCGCGCCGACGATGTCGGACAGGTCGGGCAAGCCCGGCGACTCGGCATCGGGCACCTGCGCACCCGGCTCGGTGGGAATCTCCGCCGCCACCGACGCCGATGCACTGGCCTCGGGTTCGAGCAGCGCATCGAAGGCCGCCTGGAGTTCCCTTTGCGCTTCTGCGGACTCGGTCGACTCCGTCGCGGGAACCCAGGGCTGCGTCGCCTCGGCTGCCGCCGCCTGGGTCTCGAACTGATCGTACGCGTCGAAATCGAGCTCGACGGCTTCGGCGATCTGCGGAATGTCTGCCGGCAGGCGGGCCGCCTCGGGCGGCGCCGGCTCGGCGGCTTCCAGCGCCTGCAGATCGAGCTCGAAGCTCAGCGCTTCGGCCGGCAGCGGTGCTGGCTCGGGCGTCTGTGGCGTCTCCGGCAGCCAGGGCTCCAGCGGCAAGAGTTCGTCAGCGCCGTCCAGCGTCGGCGAGTCGCTCGACTCTGCGGGAGTCGAGGCCTCGGCCTGCACCGGGTCGGGAAGGTCGATCTCGGGCAGTGAAGGCAGGTCCAGGTCGCTGGCGCTGGGCAGGTCTGGCACCAGGCTGGCCAGCGAAGGCGCGACGGCGGCACCGGCCGCCAGGCCGGCAGCAATCGCCGGCAGAGGACTCTCCGACGGCTCGCCGTCGGCCACCGGTGGACCAGCAGGAGCATCCAGCACAGGCAGCAACGGCAGGGTCTGTTCTTCGTCCGGCACCTGCGCCGGCGGCGCCGGCGATGCAAGCTCGGTCGGGGTGGCGGGCGCAGTCGCCGCAGCCGCGGGCAACGAGACGGGCAAGCGCTGGCCGCCCTGGCGCAGCGCGTCGGCCGCCTGCACGATGGGCGCCGACGCGTGGCCGCGATGCTCGCCGGCGTCGATGGCCTCGATCCAGTCCGACAGGTAGGCCAGGGCTTCGCCGGTGAACTCCCGCAGCGTCAGGTCGACACGCGGGTCGTCGGCCAGTCGGGAGTTGTAGAGCTGTTCGCAAGCCCAGCCGGCTTCGCCGTAGTCGTTCAGGCCGACCATGCGCGAACTGCCCTTGAGCGTGTGGAAGGCGCGACGCACTTCCGTCATGTCGGACACGTTCTCGGCGTTGCCGGCCAGGCGGCGCAAGGCCTGTTGCGCGTTGTCGATGACCTCACGCGCCTCTTCGATGAAGATGCCGCGCATCTCCGGATCGTCTTCGAGACCCGTCCCCCCCGGCGGTGCCGGGCGGCTGACGGGAATCGGCGCCGAGGGTGGCGCCTCGGGCGCGGCCACGGGCTGCACGAACTCGGTCATCGCCTGCGCCATCTCGACGCGAGCGGCTTGCCTCGACTCCTCGTCGGGCGCGCTGCCCAGAGCCTGCTGGGCCTTCGACGCGACACGCGCCAGCCCCGACTGATCGGCGGCGACAGCTCGCTGGGACAACTGCTCGAGCTGACGCGACAGGTCCTCGTCGCTGAGGTCCGAGGTGACGGCCGCCTGCGCCAGCGTCTGCACCTGGTCGGTCAAGGGCTCGGCGGCCGGGGTCGCATCGACCCCCAGTCCGGCGAACACCGAGGGTCGCGATGCCAGCCCCATCACGGCGCTCAACCGCCCGGCGGCCGGGTCGAAACGGAACAGGGACTTGGCCAGCTGCGGCTGCACGCTGAGCATGTCGATCATGAAGCCCAGTGCACCGAGGTTGTCGGCCAGGCGGTCGAAGGTGCCGGTCTCCCGGGCATGCACCGGGTCGATCTCGGTGATGGTCAGGTCGTCGACCGTCTTGCCCATGTGCAGCACGGCCTGCGACGCATGTTCCAGGTCCAGCACGGACAGCACGCCCCGCATGGCCTGCAACTGGGCGGGCACCGGCACCAGCACCTCGCGCTGCGACGGATCGCGGAAGTACTGGTCGATGTTCTTCTCGACCTCGGTCAGGGAAGCGCGCAGTTCCTGAACGACGCTGCCCATGGTCTGGTGGTCGCTGACGCGGCGGTACAGCTCCTCGATCCAGGGTTCCAGCGCTTGCGCCTCACCGCCAGCCGTCACCTCGTCGATGCGCTGCGCCAGGCGCTCGACGCGCTGGCCGAGCTCGGGAGCGTCGAGTTCACCCTCTTCCAGGGCTGCGTCGAGGTACAGCACCGCCGTGGCGACTTCCATGGCCAGCGGCGCCGAAGGCGGCCCCCCCGAGGCCACGGTGCTCGAACCGGCCCTTTGCAGCGAGGTCGACAGGCGCTGCCCGCTGGGAAAGAGACGCTCCAGTGACTCACCCAGCAGCGAGAAGGCATCGGCCACGCCGTTGAGCCGGCGCGCGTCGCCACCGGCCACCGCCGACCAGACTTCCTTGGCCGCTGCCACGCGCTTTCGCGCCTGGGCGATCCAGCTCGGGTCGAAGCGTCCCAGTCGCGGCGTCTCGTAGTCGGTGAGCGCCGTGGTGTCGCCGAGCTGCCAGGCCCGGCGCACCGCGGCCAGGCGGGGCGCCAGGCTTTCGACCCCTTGCGGGTTGCGTGCGCGGGCACAGAAGAAGAGCAGGTCGCTGGCCAGGCGCTCGGAGACCTCGTCGTCACTGCGCACGTTGGCGCGCAACTGGGCCAGCAGTCGCGACGCCATGCGCTTGGCGTAAAGATCGCTGTCGAGCAGGCCTGCCGACTGTGCATCGAAGAAGGCCGACGCCAGTCGCCACGTGGTCGCGGCCATCGGCGCCCGGGCGCCGGCGCCCAGTTCGGCGCAGAAGCCGCTCATGCGCGACATCGACGCGGCATCGGCCCGGCGCATCAAGGACAGCACCAGGGATTCCATGGCGCTGCGAGCGGCATCGTCGGCAGGGCGCGGGGTGGTGCCGGCTTCGGCGGGCAACTGCTGCCAGTGCCAGTTGGCGCTCCAGAGGTCGGCCGGGTGCACACGGTCGCCACCGGCCAGTTCCTGCACCGCCCGGTACTGCGGGAACATCGCCACGCCCGAGACCGGACGGCGCGCGAGCAGGCGGTTGAGATAGTCGACGACGGCGAACGAGGCGCCTTCGAGCGCCACCACTGCGGCCTCGTTGACCAGCGCAGGCTTGCCGATCATGCGCTGCACGGCAGCTTCGCTGGCACGCATCACACGCGCGGGCACGGCCAGGCCGACCAGCTCCAGCGCGCCGACGCCCTGGTGCAGGTGCACGCGTGCGCCCCGCAGGATCGAGGTGTCTGCAGAGTCGACGTCGGACACGCCGATGGCCTGCGCTTCCTTCAGGAACCGACGCAAGGCCTTGTGCGCGGCATCGAGCGAACGTTGCAGTTCGCCTGCCACCCACGACAGGGCACTGAGGTCTTCGGTGGCGGAGCCTGCTCCGGCGGCTGGGATCGTCATCTGATGTCCGTCTGTCGCAGCCGCGTTCAGCTGACCTTGAATCGCGCCACCGACGCCTTCAGTTCCTCGGCGGAGCGCGACAGCTCGCGCACCATCTGCGCCGTCGAGCGCGTGCCCTGCCCGGTCTGCTCGGTGACGGCGAAGATGTGCTGGATGTTGGCGGCCAGGCCGTTGGCGGAGTCGGCCTCTCGCAGCGCCTGCTGCGAGATCTGTTCGATGAGTGCGGACAGCTGGTGCGTCACGCGGTCGATGTCGCCCAGCGCAGAGCCCGCGGCATCGGACAGCCGCGCGCCCTCGACCACACCCTGCGTGGACCGTTCCATGGCGGCCACCGCGTCCTGCGTGTCGGTCTGGATGGTGCGCACGATGGCGGCGATCTGCCTGGTGGCATCGGCCGACCGCTCGGCCAGGCGTTGCACTTCCTCGGCCACCACCGAGAAGCCGCGACCCGCATCACCCGCCGAGGCCGCCTGGATGGCGGCGTTGAGGGCCAGCACGTTGGTCTGCTCGGTAATGTCGGAAATCAGTTCGGTGATCTCGCCGATCTCCTGCGAGGACTCGCCCAGCCGCTTGATGCGCTTGGAAGTGTCCTGGATCTGGTCGCGGATGGAGTTCATGCCGCCGATCGCGTTCTGCACCGCGGTGAGGCCCGATTCCGCCGCCACCAGCGACTGTCTCGCCACCTGGGCGGTCTGCTGCGCCTGCGCCGACACGTCGTTGATGCGGCCTGCCATCTGCAGCACCGATTCGCCGGTCTCGCGGATCTCGCGCAACTGCTCCGTGGACGTGGCCAGCAGTTCGGTGGAGGTCTGTTCCACCTGCTGCGTGGTCTCGGTCACCCGGGCCACCGTGGTCTGCACCGCCTCCACCAGCGTGCGCAGTTCTTCCACCGTGTAGTTCACCGAGTCGGCAATGGCGCCGGTGATGTCCTCGGTGACCGTGGCCTGCTGCGTGAGGTCGCCTTCGGCCACCGTCTGCAGTTCGTTCATGAGCCGGAGAATGGCGGCCTGGTTGGCGTCGTTGACGCGTTTGGCTTCCTGCTCCTGGCGCTCGGCCTCGCGGCGCTGGGCTTCGGCCATCTGCGAGCGCGCGGTCTGGTCGAGCACGAACAGCCGCAGCAGACCCAGCGCACCGGCCCCCAGCAGGAGCACCGACAGCAACGCGGCGATGCCCTGACCGAAGCCGAAGCGGCCATCGCCCGACAGCGAAACCTGAACGCCGTCGAGACCGCGACGCAGTGGCTCGCTGTCGGCAACGATGACGTTCTGCGCCTCGCGCGCGGCCACCAGCCCCTGCAGGTTGCCCAGGATGGCACTCGCCTCGTTGCGCAGGTCGTCGTACTGCTTGCGCAACTGCTCCAGCCGCTCGCGCACCTGGCCGTCCCGGGCGGCGGGCAGGCGAAGGTCGGCGCTGCCACTGATCAGGCCGTCGTTGATCTCGCGGAAGGAGTTGAGGTCCTTGCCCAGCAGGAACACCGCCTCGGGGCTGACACCCTCCATGGTCTGGAATTCGTTGGCACTCTTGCCGATGCGCTGCGTGAGCATGACGAGCTGGCCCACGGCAGAGATCTCTGCCGCAGAGGCACCCTGCTGCAGCTTCAGCGAGGACACCGATTCGGCCGTTTCCAGCAGGTCGCCCGACTGGCGGTTGATGGCCTTCAGCGCCGTGCCGACCTGGGTCAGCGTCTTCTGCTGCGCCAGCACTGCCCCGGCACTCTTCTCGGCGCGGTCGACCAGGACGAGCAGCTTGTCGATGTCGCCCTGGTACTCGGCCGGAGCGGCGGCGACTTCGCCACCGTCGCGCAGCGAACGCACGTTGCGCGCCAGGATGTCGACGCTCTCTCGCACCTCGGGGAAGGCCGCCGGGCTGCCCAGCAGGGCCTGCGAAACCGACTTGGCCAGGCGCTGCGACTGCGTCTGCGCCTGGGCCGTGGCCGCCACCTGCTCACTGCTGCGGTTGCCGGTGGTCAGCGCATAGACCGCCACGCCCACCAGCGCCGCCAGGCCGACGCCGGCCAGCGCGAGCAGCGTGCGCTGCTGGCGCTCGATGGGCCAGTGGCCGATCAGCGGCAGGCCGCTGGCCAGCACGGGCGAGGCGTCGCGCTCGTCGTCGCCCAGTGGGGCCAGTTCGGAAGGCTCGGCCTCGGAAATGATGGAAGTGTCACCTCCACGCGGGAAAGCACTGTCGCGCGTCTGCGCGAAGCTGCTGTCACGCTGCGAGAAGGCACTGTCGGGCACCCCGCTGCCCGCGGGCAGCCTGAGGGTCTGCTCGGTGGGACTCTGGGTCGACGGGTTGTCGCCCAACGGCAAGGGCATCAACGACTCCTGGTCGTCCTGCGGCTGTTGCTGTTTGCCCTTGATCTTGTCCAGGAAGCTCATGTCGTCCTCATCGATTCATTCCGACCCTCGACCGCCGCCCGCCGGGGCAACAAGATCACCGGGCGATCGCAAGAAACTGCTCGTGCCGCGACAAGGCAGCCAGGTCGATTTCCTGCCAGATGCGGCCGCCGGCATCACGCCAACGTCCACCGGCAAAGGCCGGCCGCGGCCCGCCTTCCTCAGGCTCTGCCTCGAGCTGGTCCGCGGCCCGCAGCCCGGCCAGGCGCTGCACCACCACGGCACTGTGGCTGCCCAGCGTCGGGTTCAGCGCGATCAGCGACGACGCGTCGCGCAACTGCACGCTGGGTTCCAGTCCCAGGAACACCGCCAGGTCGATCACGCCGTGCAGCCCGCCGCGCAGGTTGGCCACACCCGCGAACCACGGCACCGTGTGCGGCACCGGCATCAGCGCGCTGGCCGGAAAGATCTCGCCTGCCGTGGCCAAGGGGAACAGGAAGCCGTGCCGGCCACATTCGACGGCCAGCCACGAGGTGCTGCGCACGTCGGTGCGCACCTGCTGCAGCCGGTCGGCAAGGCGTGCCTGGAGCTGGCGGAGTGCTTCTCTGTTGGCCATGGGTCGCGGATGCGTGCGCCGTCAGGCGGCGTCGAAGGCCTTGATCTTGGCGAACAGTTCCTCACCGCTGACAGGCTTGACGATGTAATCCCGGGCGCCCTGGCGCATGCCCCAGACCTTGTCGGTCTCCTGATTCTTGCTGGTGCACATGATCACGGGAACGCCCGCGTACCGCGGATCCCGGGTGATGCTGCGGGTGAGCTGGAATCCGTTCTGTCCCGGCATCACCACGTCCATCAGGATCAGGTCGGGCTTGTCCTCGGCCAGGCGACGCAGTGCTTCCTCGCCGTTTTCCGCGGTGCGCACGCGGTAGCCGCGCTTGCCGAGCATCTCGGACAGGTGGTGCAGTTCGGTCTTGGAGTCGTCAACGACCAGGATTTTCTGGATGGGCATCGAACGGGTCCTCGGTTTGCAGCGGTTCGCGACTGGCGCCACCGTGGAGACTATGGCGAAGCTTGCGAAATGCGACGGAAGGACTCGACCGCCTTGAGCAGTTGTTCCTTGGTGAAGGGCTTCGTGAGGTACTCCTCCGAGCCGACCATGCGTCCGCGGGCCTTGTCGAACAGCCCGTCCTTGGACGACAGCATGATCACGGGCACCTGGGCGAAGCGGGGATTGCGCTTGATGATCGCGCAGGTCTGGTAGCCATCCAGCCGCGGCATGAGGATGTCGCAGAAGATGAGCTCCGGGCCGTGGTCGTTGACCTTCGACAACGCGTCGAACCCGTCCTCGGCCAGCACCACCTCGTGGCCACCCTGGCGCAGGAAGATTTCCGCGCTTCTGCGGATGGTGTTGCTGTCGTCGATCACCAGCACCTTGGCGCCGGTCTGGCCGGTGGATCCGCTGCCATCTTGCACGTTGTCCTCCAACAGACCCGGCCCTCGGCCAGGCGACAGGGCCGGGGTCAGATCGCGACCATCTCGAAGTCTTCCTTGCGCGCCCCGCACTCTGGACAGGTCCAGTTCATGGGCACGTCGGCCCAAGCGGTTCCCGGCGCAATGCCACTGTCGGGGTCGCCCGCGGCTTCGTCGTACAACCAGCCGCAGATCAGGCACATCCAGCTTTTGGGTTCGCTCACTTGGGGACTTGGGGGTCACTACAATGGCTGCGGATTGTAGCTAGGCGTCCCTGCCGGGTTACAAGGAAATGTGAGCGCCAACGCAACATAAGACGTGGCATCCCTGCCCTATTTCTCGTTTGCACGCTCACCGCACAGCCCAGGACCCGCTCATGAGCACCGACAACACGCCAGCCCCGGGCATCACCGACCCGGCGATGGAACCACCCGCTCCGGCCTGTGTGATGTGCTTCAACGCAAGCGATCCCACTGGCGCCGGCGGCCTGCCCTGCGACGTGGCAGCCGTGGCGGCCATGGGGGCGCACGCGCTTCCCGTGACCACCACGATCCTGATGCGCGACACCGCCGAGATCTTCGACCAGCACGCGCTCGACGCCGACTCGGTGACCGAGCAGGCGCGCTACATCCTCGAAGACGTCACCGTGGTGGGCTTCAAGGTCGGCTTCCTCGGCTCGGCCGAGAACGTCAGCGCCGTGGCCGAGGTGCTGTCCGACTATGCCGAGGTGCCGCTGGTGGCCTACATGCCCAGCCTGTCCTGGCTGGAGGAGGACCAGCAGCAGCCCTACCTCGACGCCTACCGTGAACTGATCCTGCCGGCCACCGAGGTGCTGGTGGGCAACCACAAGACGCTCACCGACTTCCTGCTGCCCGAGTGGGACAGCGAACGGCCGCCGTCGGCGCGCGAGCTCGCGGTGGCCGCTGCCGAGCACGGCACGCGCTACGTGCTGGTCACCGGCGTGATGCTGGCCTCCAAGGGCACCGAGCAGTTCATCGACAACGTGCTGGCCTCGCCGCAGGGCGCGCTCACGGGCGAGAAGTTCGAACGCTTCGACGCCGGCTTCGTCGGAGCGGGCGACACCCTGTCGGCCACGCTGGCCGCTCTGCTGGCGGCCGGCAGCGAACTGCAGGCCGCCGTCGGCGAAGCCCTGTCCTTCCTGGACCAGGCGCTCGACTCAGGTTTCCGCCCCGGCATGGGCAACATCGTGCCCGACCGCTTCTTCTGGGCCTTGCCGCCTCCTGAAGAAGGCAGCGAAGGTGACGAGCCCACCGAGGCGACCAGTGAAGAAGAACCGACGACCAAAGGAGCCCCGCGTCGTGTCCATTGAATCCCGGTCCACCGGAAAGTCCGGCAGCAATGCTGCCTCGTTCGAGCGCGCCCAGCGCGTCATCCCCGGCGGCGTGAACTCGCCGGTGCGCGCCTTCCGCGCTGTCGGCGGCACGCCGCGTTTCATCGCGCGTGCGCAGGGCGCGTACATGTGGGACGTCGAGGGCCAGCGCTACATCGACTACATCGGCTCCTGGGGGCCGATGATCCTGGGCCATGGCCACCCGGCCGTGCTGGAAGCGGTGCAGAAGGCGGCGACGCAGGGATTCAGCTTCGGCGCGCCCACCGATGCCGAGGTCGAACTGGCAGAGGCCATCATCGCCCAGGTGCCCAGCGTGCAGCAGGTGCGGCTGGTGAGCAGCGGCACCGAAGCCGCGATGAGCGCGCTGCGGCTGGCGCGCGGCGCCACGGGCCGCGCCAGGATCATCAAGTTCGAGGGCTGTTACCACGGCCATGCCGACGCCCTGCTGGTGAAGGCCGGCTCCGGCCTGGCCACCTTCGGCTTCCCGACCAGCGCCGGCGTACCGCCCGAGGTGGTGCAGCACACGCTGGTGCTCGAATACAACAACGTGGCCCAGCTCGAAGAGGCCTTCGCCACGCATGGCCCGCAGATCGCCTGCGCGATGATCGAGCCCATCGCCGGCAACATGAACTTCGTGCGTGCCAGCGTGCCCTTCATGACGCGCCTTCGCGAACTGTGCACGCAGCATGGTGCGATGCTGGTGTTCGACGAGGTGATGACGGGCTTCCGCGTCGCCCTGGGTGGTGCGCAAAGCGTCTACGCGAAGCTGATCCCCGGCTTCGTGCCGGACATGAGCGTGTTCGGCAAGGTCATCGGCGGCGGCATGCCGCTGGCGGCCTTCGGCGGCTCGCGCGACGTGATGGGTCAGCTCGCCCCGCTGGGCCCGGTCTACCAGGCCGGAACGCTGAGCGGCAACCCCGTCGCCACGGCCTGCGGACTGGCCACGCTGCGCGAAATCTCGCGCCCCGGCTTCTTCGACGCCCTGGCGGCGCGCACACGCAGCCTGACCGAAGGCCTGGCTGCCGCCGGGAGCGATGCCGGTGTGCCGCTGACCACCGACAGCGAAGGCGGCATGTTCGGCTTCTTCTTCGCCGACCACCTGCCGCAGAACTACCCGGCGGTACTGGCCACCGACAAGGAGCGCTTCAACCGCTTCTTCCACGCCATGCTGGACCGCGGCGTCTACCTGGCCCCAGCGCTCTACGAGGCGGGCTTCGTCAGCGCCGCCCACACGGCCGACGACATCGCGGCGACGGTCGAGGCGGCACGGTCGGCGCTTCGCAGCTGAGCACGGCATCGCTGATCCGACCCCGGCCGGATCAGCGTCCGCCGCAGGACCGCGGTTCTACCGCTTCAGGAAGGCCCCGAGCAGGCTGCCGACGTCCAGGCCGGCGACATCCAGGCCACCCTTGGGCAGTTGCCCGTTGGGCGTGAGGCGGTCGATCAGCTGCGGCAGCATCTGCGAGAGCTGTCCCGCCGTATCGCCGGGGGTCATGCCGCACTGCTGCGCCAGGCCGCCCAGGACGTCCTTGCCCAGCACGTTGCCCAGCTGGTCGGGCGAGATCGGCTGGTTCTGCCCGGTCGACACCCAAGAGGCTGCGACATCACCGAGGCCGTTCTGCTGAAACTTCTCGAGCAGGCCGCCGAGGCCGCCGAGCCCGCCCGCGGCTGCGTTGCCCCCCTGACCCCCGCCCTGGTTGGCCAGCATGCCCAGCACGAGGTTGATCAGTTGTGCCTGCCCGCCTCCGGCAGCACCGCCGCCTTGTGCCTGGCCCAGTGCACCGATCACCGAATTGAGCAAGCTCATGAGATCTCCGTTACTGCGTGGATGGATCCGAACATTCTGGGAGCGCCGCCGACATCCGACAAGGGGAGAAGCCAAGACCTTGAGCCCGCCCGGGCCGGTGGGTCCCGCTGCCAGCGGCTCAGAACGACAGTGACAGCCAGGCCAGCAGCGCGAGCGGCGCCGTGTCGGCTCGCAGCACCCGGTCACCCAGACGGACTGCGTCGAAGCCCGCAGCCAAAGCGGCCGTCTCCTCCGCCAGGCTCAGGCCGCCCTCGGGGCCGCTGAGCACCACCATCGAGCGGACCGGACCGGCAAGTCCCATCGCCGAGGGACTCGTCTGCGCTCGCGGGCTGAGCAGCCAGCGCCGTGCGCTGCCGCCCGGTTCAGCAACGAAAGCCAGCAGCGCGGCGACGGGTTCGACGACCGGCACGCGGGTGCGGCCACTCTGTTCGGCGGCCGCCACCGCCACAGCCTGCCAGTGTTCCCGCTTCCTGTCGGCGCGCTCACCCGCCAGGCGAAGCACCGAGCGCTCGCAAATCAGCGGACGGATACGCGCCACCCCCAGTTCGGTGGCCTTCTCGACCAGCCAGTCCATGCGTTCGTTGGCCGGCATGCCCACGGCCAGCGTGATGTCCAGCGGCAGTTCGCGCGAAGCTTCGACCCGGTCGCCCACGCGCACGGCGACACTGCTGCGACCCATGGCGGTCACATCGGCGGTCCACTCGCCGCCCCGGCCGTCGAACAGCAGCAAGTCATCTCCGGGCTGCAGGCGCCGCACCTGGACATGGCGGGCTGCGCCAGGCGGCAGGGCCAGCTCGGCACCGGCCTGCAGCATCTCGTCGACGAACAATCGCAAAGGCATGCCGGGGCCGGTCCTCAGCTGCGCCCTGCACGCCGCAGGACACTGCCCACCTCGCAGCCAGGCCTGCCGACGGCGGCGCACTCCGGCCCCTCGGGCATCCGGGCGGGCACATGCGCGACCTCGTCGGGAACTTCGTTGAATCCGCTGACCAGGATCATGTCCTTCCTGCGATCGACCAGCCTGAAGTATCCGCGGTCCCCGATGCTGCCGGATCGACGGCGGGGAGAAGGCCGCCGGCCGCCGCCAGGCGCACGTGCTGACCGGCCTCGGGCCGGGAGCCGGCCGTGATGGCCACCCCTGTCATTGACCGCATGGCCGGGCGGGACGGCACGACCCCGGCGCGCACTGCGCCAGGCCCATCGTCCTACACTGATCCGCTGACCGCGGCATCCCGTCGCGCCGTTCGTCGCCCCCCGCCAAAGACCCATGTCGATCCGAAGCCTGCTGTTGATGCTGTTCCTGGTGTTGTCGTCCGCCACGCCGGGCCAGGCGCAGCAAGCGCCGCCCCTGACGGCGGTGACCACCGTCGAAGGCATCAGCGAATATCGGTTGCCCAACGGGCTGCAGGTGCTGCTGGTGCCCGACGCGTCGAAGCCCACCACCACCGTCAACGTCACCTACCGCGTCGGCTCGCGCCACGAGGGTTATGGCGAGACCGGCATGGCTCACCTGCTGGAGCACCTGATCTTCAAAGGCACGCCGACCACGCGCAACGTCCTGGGAGAGCTCAGCCGGCGCGGCGCGCGCGCCAACGGCACCACGTCCTATGACCGCACCAACTACTTCGCGAGCTGGTCGGCCAACGACGAGACGCTGCGCTGGTATCTGTCCTGGCAGGCCGACGCCATGGTCAACAGCTTCATCGCGCGCGGCGATCTCGACACCGAGATGACGGTGGTGCGCAACGAGATGGAGTCGGGCGAGAACAACCCCAGCCGCATCCTGCTGCAGCAGACCATGGCGGCGATGTACCAGTGGCACAACTACGGCAAGTCGATCATCGGCGCACGCAGCGACGTCGAGAACGTGGCCATCGAGAACCTGCAGTCCTTCTACCGCAAGCACTACCAGCCCGACAACGCCACGCTGATCGTGGCCGGCAAGTTCGACACCGCACTCGTGCTGGGCTGGGTGCAGCAGTACTTCGGCCCGCTGCCACGCCCGCAGCGCACGCTGACGCCGAGCTACACGCTCGATCCGGCGCAGGACGGCGAGCGCACGGTGACGCTGCGCCGCGTGGGCGGCAACCCCGTGGTCTACATCGGCTACCACGTGCCCGCCGGTTCGCATCCCGACTTCGCCGCCGTGCAGGTGCTGGCCCAGGTGCTGGGCGACACGCCCGGCGGCCGTCTGCACAAGCGCGTGGTCGAGCGCCAGCTCGCCGCGTCGACCTTCGGCTTCTCCTGGGCACTGGCCGAACCTTCGGTGCTGATCCTCGGCGGGCAGCTCGCGCCTGGGCAGGACGTCGAGAAGGCGCGTGCCGAGATGCTTTCCACCATCGACTCGCTGGTCAACGAGCCGGTGACCGCCGAGGAGCTGGAACGCGCCCGCACCCAGCTGCTCAATGCCTGGGAGCAGGGTTTCACCGACCCCGAGATGGTGGGCGTCCAGCTGTCGGAGGCGATCGGGCTGGGCGACTGGCGGCTGTACTTTCTCGACCGCGACCACGTGCGCAAGCTGACGCTGGCCGACGTGCGGCGGGTGGCGGCCGAGCGGCTGAAGCGCGACAACCGCACCATCGGCACCTACCTGCCCACGGCGCAGCCGGAACGCGCACCGCCACCGCAGCGCGTCGACGTGGCGGCGCTGGTGAAGGACTACCGGGGCGAGGACCTGAAAGCCCAGGTCGAGACCTTCGACCCCACCCCGGCCAACCTGGACGCGCGCACCGTCAGCGCCACGCTGCCCTCGGGCATGAAGCTGGGTCTGCTGCCCAAGGGGTCTCGCGGCGGCGTGGTGCATGCCCGGCTGCGGATGAACTACGGTGACGTGGACAGCCTGCGCGGTCGCCAGGGCCAGGGCAGCATGCTCGCCGCCCTGCTCGACAAGGGCGGTGCCGGCCTGACGCGCCAGCAGATCAGCGACCAGTTCGACCGCCTGCGTGCCGAAGTCGGTTTCGGCGCCGAGGAGCAGTCGCTGGTGGTCAGCATCACCACGCGGCGCGAACAGCTGCCCGAGGTGCTGACGCTGATCGGCCGCCTGGTGCGCGAGCCGGCACTGCCTGCCGAGGCCCTCGAAGAGGTGCGGCGGGCGCGTCTGGCGGCCATCGAACGCAGCCGGGACGAGCCCGGCAGCGTGGTGTCGATGGCGCTGGATCGCCACGACAACCCTTATCCGCGGGGCGATCTGCGGCACGCCGCGAACTTCGACGAGCAGGTGCAGGACACGCGGGCCCTGTCGGTGGACCAGCTGCGCGACTTCCATCGTCGCTTCTACAGCGCCGCAAACGCCCAGTTCGCGGCCGTGGGCGACTTCGACCCCGCCGCCGTGCGTGCGGCGCTCGAGCCGGCCTTCGGCGACTGGCGCACGCCGTCCGCCGGTGCGCTGCCCTACCTGCGCGCGCCTCGGCCCTTCATTGCCCAGACCCCGGCGCGGCTGCTGCTGCGCACGCCCGACAAGCAGAACGCCAACCTGCGCCTGCACCTGTCGCTGCCGCTGCGCGAGAACGACCCCGACTACCCGGCGCTGATGGTCGCCAACGAGCTGCTCAGCGCCGGGCCGGGTTCGCGCCTGTGGGAGCGAGTGCGAGAACGCGAGGGTCTGAGCTACGGCGTCGGCTCGGGCATCGGCTGGAACGCCTTCGAACCGAACTCGCGCTTCGTCATCGGCGGCATCTTTGCGCCGCAGAATCTGGCGCGCATGGAAGCCGCTCTGATCGAAGAGACGAACAGGGCACGTCGGGACGGCTTCACGCCCGAGGAGTTCCAGCGCATGCGGGACGGGCTGCTGCAGCAGCGGCGCCTGACGCGGGCGCAGGATGCTGCAGTCGCCGGCGGCTTGTTGCGCAACCTCTACCTGGGCCGCAGCTTCGCGGTCTCGCAGCGGGTCGACGAGCAGCTTGCCGCGCTCACCGTCGAGCAGGTCAACGCGGCCCTGCGCAAGTACATCGATCCGGCGCGCTGGGCGCTGGCCTGGGGCGGCGACTTCAAGCCTTGAGACATCCGGCCCTCGGACGGGGGCCGCTGCACCGTCACACCACCGACGGGCGAGGGTTGGAAACGCCGGCGGCGACGTGGCCGGCGGGCACGTGGCGCGCGGCACTCTCGATGTGGCCGGTCTGGTCGTCGAAAAAGAAGTCGGGCTCGAACTCGCGCAGGAACTCGCCCTTGGGCAGGCCGCCCAGGAACAGCGCCTCGTCGACCTCGATGCGCCAGTCCATCAGCGTGCGGATGGCACGCTCGTGCGCTGGCGCGCTGCGCGCGGTGACGAGCGCGGTGCGGATGCGCATGCCCGGCCCCGACGCCGCCTGCAGCCGCTGCAGCGCGACCAGCAAGGGCTTGAACGGCCCGGGCGCCAGCGGCGTGGCGGCCTGGTCGCGTTCGTGGGTCTGGAAGGCGTGCAGACCCTCACGCTGGAACACGCGCTCGGCCTCGTCGGAAAAGATCACCGCGTCGCCATCGAAGGCGATGCGCACCTCGTCGGGGTGAGCGTCGGACGCCCGCGCGCTGTGCGGAAAGACGCGCGCCGCCGGCACACCGGCCTCCAGCGCCGAACGCACGTCGGCTTCGTTGGTGGAAAGGAACAGATTGGCCGCCAGCGGACGCAGGTAGCGCCAGGGCGCCTGGCCGCGCGTGAAGACGCCGCGCTCGATCGGCAGGCCATAGTGCTGCGCGGATCGGAACACGCGCATGCCGGAAACGGGATCGTTGCGCGACAGGATCACCACCTCCACACGCGGCGCATCGGCGTTGAAGGCCAGGAGCTTGCGCACCAGCGAAAAGGCCACACCCGGCCGGGCGGGCTCGTCCAGCCGCTGCAGCTGCAGCTGCATGTAGGCGCGGTCGTCGCTGGCTTCGAAGAGCCGGTTCTCTTCCTCGAAGTCGAATAGTGCACGCGAAGAGATCGGTGACGTCCCCATCGGCCGATGATAGCGAGGCCACTTTGTCACAGCGCGAACAGCTGCACACATTCGGTCATGCCGCCGAAACATGCTGCAGGCACACTGTCCGCACGATCTCACGAACCGACTCGAACACGACCTTCAGGGACCACACCATGAGCGCCTCGCCCACTGCAGAAGCCGTGCCCTTGGTGCCTGTCGCCGACGACCCCGTGTCGCAGTCATGGATGTACCGCAGCGAAGCCTTCGCCGAGGACCTGGACGACGCGTCCGCTGCGACGCCCGAGGCTGCCGAGAACCGCGCGCGTCAGGCCCTGCTGCGACTGAGCCTGCCCCTGTCGGCGTTGATGCTCGGCGCCGGGATGGCCGTGCTCTACGGCCTTCAATAGGCGACTGTCCGCCTCGCGCGCCGAAGCGTCCGGCCGCCGTTTCTTCCTGCCGCTTCTTCCCGCCGTCGAGAAGGCCCTTGCGCCCTGGCGCGAGAATCCGGGCGTTTCGGCCCGCTCCGGGCCTTGCGGAGCCCGCCCCAGCATGCCTTCCAGCCACGCGAAGATGACGATCGGCACGGCGCCTTTGCCGGTACCGGGGAGGCTGGGGTGATCTCGCTTCGACAGGTGCGCTACCGCTGGCCGCGTGCTGCGGCCGACTGCCTGGATATCGAGTCCCTGCACGTGGCCGCCGGGAGCGCCGTCTTCCTTCACGGCCCCAGCGGCTGCGGCAAGAGCACCCTGCTGGGCCTGCTGGCAGGCGTGCTGGTGGCCGGACAGGGCAGCGTCGAGGTGATGGGCCAGGACTGGGCGGCGCTGCCGGCGTCGCGACGCGACGCACTGCGCGCCGATCACCTGGGGGTCATCTTCCAGCAGTTCAATCTGCTGCCCTACCTGAGCGTCGTCGACAACGTGCTGCTGGCCTGCCGCTTCTCCAGCGCACGCGCGGCCCGTGCCGCGCAGAACGGCAGTGCTGACGACGCGGCGCAGGCGCTGCTGCAGAAGGTCGAGCTGCCTGTCGCGTGCTGGCGCAGGCCGGCGGGCGAGCTGTCGGTCGGCCAGCAGCAACGCGTGGCAGCGGCACGCGCGCTGATCGGCGCGCCGGAACTGGTCATCGCCGACGAGCCCACGTCGGCGCTGGACGCCGCGCTGCGCGATGCCTTCATGGACCTGCTGCTGGGTGCCTGCCGCGCCAGCGGCAGCACGCTGGTCTTCGTCAGCCACGACGAGCGGCTGGCGCTGCGCTTCGACGAACGCCTGTCGCTGCCGGCGCTGAACCGGGCGGTGGCCGCATGAAGTCCCTGCTGACGCTGGCGGCACGAAGCGCCTGGCACCGGCGCGGCACGCTGATGCTGGTGGTGGCTTCGATCGCGCTGGCCACCTTCCTGCTGCTGACGCTGGAGCGCATGCGCACCGACATCCGCGCCAGCTTCTCGCAGGCGGTCAGCGGCACCGACCTCGTGATCGGCGCGCGCACCGGGCCGATGCAGCTGATGCTCTACGCGGTGTTCCGCATCGGCGGCGCCACCAACGACGTGCGCATGGACAGCCTGAAGGACATCGCCCAGCACCGGGCCGTGGCCTGGATGGTGCCGCTGGCCCTGGGCGACTCGCATCGCGGCTACCCGGTGCTGGGCACCACGCCCGAGTACTTCACGCGCTTCCTGTACGGCGACCGGCAGCCGCTGGCGCTGGCCGAAGGCCGCGCCTTCGACGGCACGCTCGACGGCCTGTACGAGGCGGTGCTGGGCGCCGAGGTCGCCGATGCGCTGGGCTACGCTCCGGGCCAGCGCATCACGCTCAGTCACGGCATGACGCCGTCCCCGGGTGGTGCACTGTCGTCCGAGCACGCCGACAAGCCCTTCACGGTGGTCGGCGTGCTGGCGCGCACCGGCACGCCGGTGGACCGCACGGTGCATGTCAGCCTGCAGGCCATCGAGGCGATCCACCTCGACTGGGTCGGCGGCGCACCGTTGCCGGGCGTGCGCATCGCGCCCGAGCAGGCGCGCAAGTTCGACCTCGAACCCAAGCGCGTCACCGCCGCGCTGGTGGGCCTGAAGAGCCGTGCCGCGGTGTTCGTGGTGCAGCGCCATGTTGCCGCCTACGAAGGCGAGCCGCTGCTGGCGGTGCTGCCGGGCGTGGCACTCGACGAGCTGTGGGACGTCGTCGGTGTCGGCGAACGCGCGCTGCTGGGCATGTCGGCCATGGTCGGCCTGGTGAGCCTGGCCGGTCTGGTGGCCGTGGTGCTGGCCGGACTGAACGAGCGCCGGCGCGAACTGGCCGTGCTTCGCGCCGTCGGTGCCGGGCCGCGCCACGTGATGGGCCTGCTGGCCGTGGAAGGGGGTCTGGTCACGCTGCTGGGCGCCGTGCTGGGCGCCCTGGCCAGCACGCTGCTGGTGGCCGCGGCCGGGCCCTGGATGCAGTCGCGCTTCGGCATCGTGCTCGCACTGGAGCCGCCGACCCCCGTGCAATGGGGGCTGATGGCAGCCGTGCTGGCGGCCGGTATGCTCGCGTCACTGGTGCCGGCCCTGCGCGCCTACCGCCTGTCGCTGGCCGACGGGCTCTCACCGAGAAGCTGATCGCCATGAACCATGCATCCGCCTGCTTCCGCGCCCTGGCGCTGGCCTGTGCGCTGGGAGGCCCATCGCTGGTCGGAGCCCAGGCTCCCCAGGGCGTGCCGCTGCTGAGCCCGCCCCTGGGCAGTGCACCGGCCAAGCCGGCCGAGAGCAAGGCCGCCGAGCCCAGGAGCACGCCCAAGCCGGCAGCCAAGCCCGCGCCGGTCTTCGTCGGTCCCTACCGCGTCATCAACTGGGACGAGCTGGTGCCGGCGGGCTGGGACCCGATGAAGGAGTTCAAGGACTTCGACATCGCCACCCTGAACGACTCCGACGTGCGCGCCCTGCGGATGCTCAAGCGCATGCGGGAAGTCTGGGACAACGCGCCCTCCAACGCGGCGCTGGAAGGCCAGAGCGTGCGCATCCCGGGCTTCGTCGTGCCCCTCGAAGAAACCAAGGACGGCTTGAAGGAATTCCTGCTGGTGCCCTACTTCGGCGCCTGCATCCATTCACCGCCGCCGCCGGCCAACCAGATCGTTCACGTGCTGCCGCAGACGGCGGCCAAGGGTGTGCGCTCGATGGATGCGGTGTGGATCAGCGGCGTGATGCGGCAGACGCGAACCGACTCCTACATGGGCGCGAGCAGCTACCGCATCGATGCGAAGCTCGTGGAGCCCTACGTCGAGAAGCGTTGATGAAGGGCGTGCCCGGCGACCTGACCCGCAACACGCTGGCGGTGGTGGCGCTGGCGGCCATGCTCGGCGCCACGCTGTGGATCCTGCGCCCCTTCATCGGTCCGGCCATCTGGGCCGCGATGGTGGTGGTGGCCACCTGGCCGCTGATGCTGCGCGTGCAGGCCCGGCTGTGGGGCCGGCGCTCGCTGGCGGTGGCGCTGATGACGGTGTTCCTGCTGCTGCTGTTCGTGGTGCCGCTCACGGTGGCCATCGGCACCATCGTCGGCAATGCAGATCGGCTCATCGAGTGGGCGCGGCTGGCCGCCACCTGGGACATGCCCGACGAGGCGCCGCCCTGGGTGCTGGCCATTCCCTTGCTGGGCGAGTTGCTGGGGGGCCTGTGGGAACAGCTCGCTGCGGCCGGGTTGAAGGGGCTCTTCGGCAAGCTCTCGCCCTATGCAGGCAACGTCACGCGCTGGTTCGTCGCCGAGGTGGGCAACCTGGGCTTCCTGCTGCTGCAGTTCCTGCTGACGGTGCTGCTGGCAGCGGTCATGTACGCCCAGGGCGAAGAGGCCGCATCCCTGGTACGCCGCCTGGCCTTCCGCCTGGCCGGCACGCGCGGCGCCGACGCCGCGCAACTCGCCGGGGACGCGATCCGCGGCGTGGCCCTCGGCGTGGGCGTCACGGCACTTCTGCAGTCGGTGGCCGGCGGTCTCGCGCTGGCACTCACCGGCGTGCCCTTCGCAGGCTTGCTCACGGCCTTGATGTTCATGCTGTGCATCGCGCAGATCGGCCCGGCGCCGGTGCTGGTGCCGGCGGTGATCTGGCTGTTCTGGTCAGGGCAGATCGGCTGGGCGATCTTCCTGCTGGTCATCACCGCCGCGGTGGTGACCCTGGACAACGTCATCCGCCCGCTGCTGATCCGCATGGGTGCCGATCTCCCGTTGATGCTGATCTTCGCCGGAGTGATCGGCGGCCTGCTGGCCTTCGGGCTGGTGGGAATCTTCGTCGGGCCGGTGGTGCTGGCCGTCACCTACACGCTGCTGCTGGCCTGGGTCGACGACAGCGAACGCAAGGTCGAAACCTCGGACGCCGGATAGCGCGCGGCCGCGCAGGTGGGCCGACTCAACCGGGGTGTCTCTCGCCGAAGACCGCGGCGAACTCGGGTGGCAGCGACTGCATCTCTTCTTCGCTGACTTCGAGACCTGTCTGCAGGTCGATCGAAGACAGGAAGTAGCCACGCCCGGCGTCCGGCGCAGCGGACTTCGCCGCCGGCTCGACGAGCGGGTGGGTTGGTCGATGGCGTCGCGGATCGGACTTCATGTTGGGGGTTCTCCCATGCAGCCGCCATGGTCGCAGGACCGTACGCGTTTCGCCACCCCCAGACGCCCATGCGATACCCCCCCGAACACGGGGGATCGGCGCGCAAGCCAGCACTCGGTTCGGATCGGCCGGGCTCAGCCGGCCGCGGCGGCCTGCACCGTGCCGCTGACCTCCCCCAGGCCGATGCGCGCCGTGCCCACGGCCTGGCAGTAGGCTCGCATCGTCACCCTGTCTCCATCGGCCAGGAACGTGCGCTGCTCGCCGCCGGGCAGCAGCAGCGGCTGCTTGCCGCCCACCGACAGCTCCAGCATCGATGCCGCCTGGCCGGCACCCGGGCCCGACAAGGTGCCGCTGCCAAGCAGGTCGCCAGGCTGCAGGTTGCAGCCGTTGCTGGTGTGGTGCGCCACGAGCTGCGCCCAGGTCCAGTACGCGGCGTCCAGCGCGTTCGATTGCGACAGCCGCACGGCGGGCGCGCCGGCGGCGCGCATGGCCGCCGTTTCCAGCCAGACCTCCAACGTGACGTCGAGCGCACCGGCAGCGCGATTGAACGGCGAGTCGAGGTAAGGCAGGGGCGCCGGGTCACCATCAGGCCGCACGAAGGGCCGGCGGAACGGCGCCAGCGCCTCCATCGTCACCACCCAGGGAGAAATCGAGGTGGCGAAGCTCTTGCTGAGGAAGGGCCCCAGCGGCTGGTACTCCCAGGTCTGGATGTCGCGCGCCGACCAGTCGTTGAGCACGGTCAGGCCGAACAGTGCGTCCTCGGCCGCCTGGATCGTCACCGGCCGGCCCTGTTCGTTGGCGGTGCCGATCAGCGCGCCGAGCTCCAGCTCGTAGTCGAGCCGCTTGCAGGGGCCGAAGACCGGCGGCTCGTCGCCCGCGGCCTTCAGCTGGCCGGCCGGCCGGCGGATGTCGCCGCCGACCCCCAGGCTGGAGGCGCGGCCGTGGTAGCCGATGGGCACCCACTTGTAGTTGGGCAGCAGCGGGTTGTCGGGTCGGAACAGCTTGCCGACCGCGGTGGCGTGATGGATGCCGATGTAGAAGTCGGTGTAGTCGCCCACACGGCAGGGCAGCGTCATCTCGGCCTCGGCCTGCGACACCAGGCAGGGAGCCAAAGACGCCTGCGCCGTGCTGCCCACGGCCAATGCGGCCGACAGGGCTGCACGTGTGGCGCGCCAGACCGGCCGCCCCAAGGCCATGAAGGCATTGAGATCACCGTCGGCCAATGGCGCCATCGCCGCAGCGACGGGCGCAGGCCAGGACACCGCGGGCAAGGCGGCACGCAGGTCCAGCACGTCGTCGCCGATGGCCACGCCGATGCGCCAGGGCTCGCCGCTGCCGCGGCGGCGAAAGCGGCCGTAGGGCAGGTTCTGAATGGGAAAGTCGCCGGCCTCGCGGGCTGCCGAGGCGACCCAACTGCGCAAGGCCGGGTCGTTCGTACCGTCGGTCGACGTCGTGATAGTCGTGGCGAAGGAGGTGGAAGTGTTCATGGCAAGTCGCCTCCTCAGCCGGTGAACCGATCGTCCAGCGCCTGCCAGCAGTCCGCGTAGCTGCCGTCGAGCGCGCCGCACGACAGCGCGAACTCGGTCGGCCGCATGGTCCAGCGGCTCTCGAACATGAAGGCCAGCGTGTTGTCCAGCTTGTGCGGCGCCAGCGGCGCGTTGCTGGCGCGATCGAAAGCCTCGGCATCGGGCCCGTGCGGCACCATGGTGTTGTGCAGACTCATGCCGCCGGGGCGGAAGCCTTCGGGCTTGGCGTCGTACTGCCCGTAGACCAGCCCCATGAACTCGGCCATCAGATTGCGGTGGTACCAGGGCGGGCGGAACGTGTCCTCGGCCACCATCCAGCGCGGCGGGAAGATCACGAAATCGCAGTTGGCCGTGCCGGGCGTGTCGCTGGGGCTGGTGAGCACGGTGAAGATCGACGGGTCGGGGTGATCGACGCTGATCGAGCCGATGGTCATGAAGTGCCTGGTGTCGTACTTGCAGGGCACGAGGTTGCCATGCCAGGCCACCACGTTGAAGGGCGACGCACAGCCCGGCGCCTGCCAGAGCTGGCCGCCGAACTTCTTCACCATCGTGACGCTGCGCGGCTGCGCCTCGAAAGCCGCCACCGGGGCCAGGAAGTCGCGTGGATTGGCCAGGCCGTTGGAGCCGATGGGGCCCAGTTCGGGCAGGCGGAAGGGGGCGCCGTAGTTCTCGCAGACGTAGGCGCGCGTCGGGCCGTCGACCGCCACGCTGAAGGCCATGCCGCGCGGCAGCAGCGCGATCTCGCCGGGCGCCACGCGCAGCAGGCCGAGCTCGGTGGTGATCGTCATCGATCCCTGCTGCGGCACGATCAGCAGCTCGCCGTCGCAATCGACGAAGACCCGCTCCATGCTGCGGTTGGCCAGCACCAGGTGGGCGGCCAGGCCGGTCTGCGCGTCGGCGTCGCCGTTGACGACGATGGTGCGCAGGCCGTCGATGAAGTCCAGCGGCTGCTCCTGCTGCGTCGGCACGGCCAGCGGATGCCAGCGCATCGGTTCGGGGGGCGGCACCCGGCCTGCGGCGGCGCCTGTCTTCAGGAAGGCATGCGGCAGCGCCTGGTAGGCGCCGGCGGCCACCGAGGGCCGGCGGCGATACAGCCAGGTACGGCGGTTTTCTGCGCGCGGCGCTGTGAAGGCGCTGCCCGACAGCAGTTCCGCGTACAGGCCGTATGCCACTCGCTGCGGGCTGTTGCGGCCGCGCGGCAAGGCGCCGGGCACGGCCTCGCTTTCGAACTGGTTGGCAAAGCCGCTCTGGTAGCTCAGTTCACTCATCTCGTGGTCTCCTTCGATTCAGCGGGCAGGCCGTTCGCGACCGCACCTTGTCGCGCCACCTCGATCGCCTCGCGCAGCACGCGCAGATCACCGATGTGATTGGCCAGCAGCAGTACCAGGCGGGCGTTCATCAGCTCGCTCTGCGCATCGCTCAGCTCGCGGTGGCCGTCCACCAGCATCTGGTAGAAGTCGTCGCCCGGCGTGTAGGCGTGGCGATGGCGTTCGCCAGGCACGCCGAAGTGCGGTTCGGTGATGAGGTGCTTCATGCAGCGATCTCCTGGCCGCAGGCACGCCGCAGCGCGGCCGTCAATGCGTCGACATCGAAGCTGCGCCAGCGTGCGGCCACGTGCTGGTCGGGGCGCAGCAGGTACAAGGTGCCGTCGCGCGCGTCGCAGCGTCGGGCTGCGTGGCCCTCGACGTCCTGCACCCAGTCCAGCCCTGCGGGGCCGGACTCGCCCTGCGGCATCACCACCAGCGTGTGCACCGGGATGTCGTCCCGCGCCAGGCGGTTCAGCGCCTCGTGCTCGGCCGGCGGCGGTGCGCCGAAGCGCAGCAGCACGAAGCCCTGGCCGGTGTGCGGAAGCAGCCAGCCGGGTCGGCCGGCGGACTGCACGGGCGCGTCATCCAGCGGAGCGCCGGGCACCATCCAGCCCTCGAAGGCCTCGGTGTCCGGCGTGTTCAGCGGCGAGTTCCACAGTGTCGACGGCACCGACAGGCGGCCGCTGTTGACCAGCGCACGTCCCATCGGGAGCTCGGCCGCCAGCGACAGCACGGCGTCGCGCAGCACGCGCGAGGCGTGACTCTTGGGCGTCATGAAGTCGGTGCTGCGCGTGGAGTTCAGCAGGTTCTCGTCGGCGGCTGCCGTGCGCTCGGCGTCGTAGCTGTCCAGCAGCGCCGGCGGCGCGAGGCCGTCGGCCACCAGCTGGAGCTTCCAAACCAGGTTGTCGGCGTCCTGCACGCCGGAGTTGGCGCCGCGGGCACCGAAAGGCGAGACCTGGTGCGCGCAGTCGCCCACGAAGAGCATCCTTCCGTGACGAAAGCGGCTCATGCGACGGCACTGGAAGGTGTAGACGCTGACCCACTCGAGCTCGAAGCCGACCTCGGCAAAACCCTGGCTGTCGAGCAGCGCGCGAATGCGCGGCATCACGCGCTCGGGTTGCTTTTCCGCCTCGGGGTCGGCGTCCCAGCCAAGCTGGAAGTCGATGCGCCAGACGCCGTCGGCCTCACGGTGCAGCAGCGCGCTCTGCTCGGGGTGGAATGGTGGGTTGAACCAGAAGCGGCGTTCGGTCCGCTCGGCCGGGAACAGCTCGCGGTCGAGCACCACGTCGGCGATCAGGAAGCGGTCCTGGAAGATGCGGCCCTCGATGTCCAGCCCCATCGCGCGGCGGATGGGGCTGCGTGCGCCATCGGCCACCACCAGCCAGTCGGCACGCAGCGCATAACCGCCATCGGCTGTGTCGACCTCGACTGTGGCTCCCTCGTCGTCCTGCGACACCGCGCTCACCTTGTGCTGCCATCGAAGGTCGATGCCGGGCAAGGCCTGCGCCCGCTCGACCAGGTACTGCTCCAGGTGGTATTGCTGCAGGTTGACCATGCCCGGGCGACGGTGGCCGGCGTCGGGCAGCAGATTGAAGGCAAAGACCTCCCGCTCGCCGTGGAAGGTGCGGCCGACGTTCCAGGTCACGCCCTTGTCCACCACCGCGTCGCCCACGCCCAGGCGGTCGAAGATCTCCAGGGTGCGCTTGGCGTAGCAGACGCCGCGCGAGCCCACGCTCACGGTGTTGTCCTCGTCCAGCAGCACGACCGGCAAGCCGCGCTGCGCGGCATCGATGGCCGTGGCCAGCCCGACCGGCCCGGCACCGACGACCACCAGAGGCACGCGGCGCAGGCCGGCCTGTTCCAACTCGGGCGCGCGCCGGTAGTCGTAGCGCGGCCAGGTGTAGGTCTTCAGCATGGGCGCCGCCAACGGCCGTGCCGCACCTGTGCGGGCGGCCCCGCCAAGCGGCCGCCGCGGAACCGGCTTCGCCGGGCCGCTGGCGGCGCCCCCCTGGGGGGGCCGGGCCGGGACGAGAGGGGCCCGGTGGGCCCGTCTCGCGTTGCGAGGAGCCGAGCCACTGGCTCGGCGCGGCCTGCAAGGTGCGGCGAAGCCGCTTCGGCGGAGGTCATGTCTCCAGGGCCTTCCACATCTCGATGTCGCGCTCGGCGGTCCAGATGCGCGGGTCGCGATGCTGCGTGGCCTCGTCGTAGGCGCGCGTGATGTCGAAGGGCATGCAGTGGTCGAAGATCACCCAGTGGCCGTACTTCGGTCGCACGGCTGCCACCGTGTCGCGGTACACGGTCTTCAGGTCCTTGCCGGCCGCAGCGCCGGCCTTCACGTTGGCGAACACGTCGGCGATGAAGCTGCGCGTGCCGGCCAGGCCCGCGGCCACCTCGGTCTCGTTCTGCAAGGCTGCGCCGCGGCCGGGCACCAGCTTGACGGGATGCAGCGCGGCGATGTTGTCCAGCGTCTGCGGCCAGTCGCCGAAGTAGGCGTCGCCGGCGTACGGTGTGGCGTCGAATTCGACGAGATCGCCGGAGAACAGGATGCGTTCCTGCGGCAGCCACACCACCGTGTCGCCCTTGGTGTGTCCGCGGCCCAGCTGCATCAGCTGCACCTCGAGCTGGCCCAGCCACAGTGTCATGCGGCCGGTGAAGGTGAGCGTCGGCCAGGTCAGGCCGGCCGGCACGCTCTCGACATTGCGGAACAGGCGCGGGAAGCGGCCGATCTCGCTGGCCTTGTCCTGCTCGCCGCGCTCCTTGATGAGCGACAGCGTGTCTTCGCTGGCGATGATGTGTTCGGGCTGGTAGGCCGAAGCCCCCAGCACGCGAACCGCGTGGTAATGGCTCAGCACCACGTACTTGATGGGCTTGTCGGTGACCTCGCGGATGCGGCGGATGACGTCCTGCGCCATCACCGGCGTGGCCTGCGTGTCGATGACCATCACCGCGTCGTCGCCGATGACGATGCCGGTGTTGGGATCGCCCTCGGCCGTGTAGGCATAGGCGTGTTCGGACAGCTTGGTGAAGCTGACCTTCTTCTCTTCGAGGTCGGCTTGGGAAGCGAAGGCTTTGGTCGACACGGCGGACTCCTGATTCGGTTAATCAATTCGCCATAGACGAATCGAGGGGGTTGATCTTAGGCAAATCGTTTGATAATGTCTAACTCATTCAAATTAGTAGAAACCCGATGATGGCGGACCCTCCGGACAAGGCGGACACCCGAGTCCAGCGCGGCATCCAGAGCATCGAGGTCGGTGGTCGGCTGCTGCTGGCGCTGGCCGATGCCGGCCGGCCGATGGCGCTGAAGGACCTCGCAGGCGCTGCCGGCATGGCACCCCCCAAGGCGCACCCGTATTTGGTGAGTTTCGGCAAGCTGGGGCTGATCACCCAGGACCCTGGCAGCGGGCACTACGGCCTGGGCCCGCTGGCCATGCAGCTGGGCCTCATCAGCCTGCAGCAGTACGACCCCGTGCGGCTGGCCACGGCGCGACTGCCGGAGCTGGCCCGCGCCATCGGGCAGACCTCGGCCATTGCCGTCTGGGGCAACCACGGGCCGACCATCGTACGCACCGAAGAAGGCCCTTCGGCTGTGCACGTCGCCATGCGGCACGGCACGGTCATGAGCGTGCAGGGCACGGCCTCCGGCCGCCTTTTCGCAGCACTGCTGCCGCGCCGGCTGGTGGCTGCCGCACAGGCCGACGTCGATTTCGACACCGCCTTCGAGCGCGAGCTGGACGCGGTGCGCCGGGAACGCATCAGCCGCGCGGTGGACGCCGCCGTGGTGGGCTTCAGCGCCCTGGCCGCGCCGGTCTGCGACGGCAGCGGAACGATGGTGCTGAGCCTGACCGTGATCGGTCCCACGGCGAGCTTCGACGTGTCCCTGGGCGGCGCCGCGGCACAACTGCTGCGGCGTGTGGCCGCCGAACTGACCCAGCAACTGGGGGGAGGCGCAGCGATACAAGCACTTGCAACATCGATGCACAGCCCCGCTGACGCCTGACGCCCGACGGCTTATGGTTGCGGCAATTCCGGGAGGCTCCATGACAAGTGCCGTGCGTCGTCTCACACCCCCGTGGTTATCGCGCCTGACATGGGCCTGGGCCGGCTTTGTCGGCCTCATCGGAGGGGGCGTCACGCACGCCGCCATCGACACCCGGCTGGTGGCCAGCGGCTTGTCCAGCCCCGTGTTCGCCACCGCGCCCTTGAACGACGGTCGGGTCTTCATCGTCGAGAAGGGCGGCACCATCAAGGTGTCGCAAGGCGGCGCGCTCAGCGACTTCCTGACCATCCCCGTGGCCACCGCCAGCGAACAAGGCCTGCTGGGTCTGGCATTCGACCCGGGCTACGGCGTGGCGGGCGCGGCCGGCTTCCGCCGCTTCTTCGTCAATTACTCCGATCCGGCCACAGGCGACAACGTCATCGCCAGCTACCGCACCAGCGCCACCAACGCCTCCCAGGTTGAAAGCGCTTCCCGCATCGAAGTCCTGCGCATCGACCAGCCGGCGAGCCTGACCAACCACAAGGGCGGCTGGATCGGCTTCAAGCCGGGCCAGAACAACAACCTCTACATCGCCACGGGCGACGGCGGCGGCAGCAACGATCCCTTCAACAACGCCCAGTCGCGCAGCAGCTTCCTGGGCAAGGTCTTGCGCGTGGACATCTCGCGCGACGACTTCCCGGGCGACCCGACGCGGAACTACGGCGTTCCGTCGAACAACCCCTTCGTGAACGTGGCCGGCACGCTGCCCGAAATCTACGCGCTGGGGCTGCGCAACCCCTGGCGCGGCAGCTTCGACCGCCTCAGCGGCGACCTCTGGCTGGGCGACGTCGGCCAGGGCTCGCGCGAAGAGGTCGACCGCATCCTGTCGAACAGCCCGGGCGGCCAGAACTTCGGCTGGCGCCTGCGCGAGGGCAACATCGCGACCCCCGGCATCAGCGACCCCGCCGTGCCGGGCCTCGTCGACCCGGTGCTCGACTACCCACGCACCGTCGGCCGGTCGATCACAGGCGGCTACGTGGTGCGTGACATCACGTCCGAGCTGTACGGCCAGTACGTCTTCGGCGATTTCGTCACCGGGCGCATCTGGGCCATCGACGCCGGCGTGACCACGGCGACGCTGGCCAACGCGGTCGATCTCACCGCCGTGCTCGACGCCGGCAGCGCAGGCGCCATCGGCAACATTTCCTCGTTCGGCGAAGGTGCCAACGGCGAGCTCTACATCGTCGACTATGGCGGCAAGGTGGTGCAGGTGGTGCCCGAACCCGGCACCTGGGCCATGATGCTCGCCGGCGCGCTGGCCGTGTCGTGGCGGCTTCGTCGCGCGAGACAGTCAGGCGCCCCGCCCCAGGTCGCCTGACCGGGCCGGCCCGCCGGGAACGCCGTTCCGCACTGCATCCCCGTTGCCACACAGAAGCGGCGGTCCCCGACCCAGGTCGGGGCCGCCGACCTCGAAGCGGCGCGTAGAGTAGACCTCTTTCCCCCCTCAGGAGCAGACCATGGGTCTCATGTCATTCTTCAAGGAAGCCGGCGAGAAGCTGTTCGGCACCGGCCAGGCCAAGGCCGCCACCGCTGCCGTGGCCGCGGCACCGACGCCCGAAAACGTCGCTGCGCTGAGCCAGGCTGCCGGCAACGCCATCGCCGACTACGTGCGTGCGCAAGGCCTGCAGGTCGATGCACTCGACATCGGTTTCGACGCGCCCTCCGGCACCGTCACGGTGGCCGGCCAGGTGGCCGACCAGGCAACCAAGGAAAAGGTGCTGCTGTGCTGCGGCAACGTGTCCGGCGTGGCGGCAGTCAACGACATGCTGGTGGTCAACACGCCCGAGCCCGAGGCTCAGTGGCACACCGTGGTGTCGGGTGACAACCTGTCGAAGATCGCCAAGAAGTTCTACGGCGACGCCAACAAGTACCCGGTGATCTTCGAGGCCAACAAGCCCATGCTGTCGCACCCCGACAAGATCTACCCGGGGCAGATGCTGCGCATCCCCATGAAGTGACTCCCACCCCCGAAGCGGCTTCGCCGCTTCCCCCTCAAGGGGGCAACGCTGGCGGCCGGGCAGAGCCCGTCCGCGGCGTTCGCTTGATGGGTCGGCCTGGGCCAGCGGTGCTGGCCTTGCGGCCTCAGGGGCGGAGCCCGTCCGCGGCGTTCGCTTGATGGGCCGGTCTGGGCTTGCCTTGCGGCCTCAGGTACGGGGATTGAGTCCGCACCAGCGTGCGATGAACAAGGCCAGCACGGCGGTGACCTGCTGCAGGCTGGCCAGCGACACCCATTCGTCCACGCCGTGGATGTTGGCGCCCACCGGGCCGTAGCAGGTGGCGGGGATGTTGCCGTACAGGTGGAAGAAGCGCACGTCGGTGGTGGCCGTCAGAGCGCGCGTGCCCACCGTCATGCCGGTGATGTCGCGGTGGGCCTGCATGAGCTGCTGCATCGACGGCTGCTGCAGGTCGACCACCAGGCCCTCGGCCTGGAAGCCCTGGTAGCTGACCTCCACCTTCACGCTCTTGGCTGCCGGATGGGCGGCGTGTGCTTCACGCAGCACCGCCTCGGCCTTGGCCCGTACTTCGGCCGGCTTCACGCCCGGATAGAAGCCCAGCCGCATGTCCACGCGGCAGTGCGTGGACACCGACGACGACCACTCGCCACCCGACAGCTTGCCGAGATTGAAGTTGATCGGATGGTCGTGCCGGCAGTACATGTGATGGCGGTGCTCCGGGCGGTTCCACTCGGCTTCCAGTTCGCGCAACTTGCCCACCAGGTAGTGTGCGAAGTCGATCGCGCCGATGCCGGTCTGCGCCACCGCGGCATGCACCGGCACGCCGTAGACGTCGATCGTCATCCACATCACGCCCAGCTGCGCGCTCATCATCTCGCCGCCGGGCTCGGGAATGATCGCGGCATCGGCCGTGTACCCTTCGACCAGGCAGGCCAGTGCGCCGTTGCCGGTGCACTCTTCCTCGATCACCGACTGCAGCGTGACCGCCGCCGCCGGCTCGTAGCCCATGCGTTGCAGGCTGCGCATGGCCATCGTGTAGGCAACGATGCCGGCCTTCATGTCGGCCGCACCGCGGCCGTGCAGCTTGTCGCCGGCGATCCACGGCTCGAAGGGCGGGCGCGCCCACAGGCGTTCGGCGCCGACCGGCACGACGTCGATGTGCCCGTTGAGGATCAGCGACCGGCCGCGCACCGGGCCGGCCGGCCGGTGCAGCCCGACCACGTTGCGCCGGCCTTCGTAGCTGACGATGGACGGCGAGTAGCCCGGGTGATCGCGCAGCTTGTCCTCGTCGATGGCGAACTCGCGCACTTCCAGGCCCAGGTCGCCGAACTGCCGGGCCATCAGCGCCTGTGCCGAGGCCTCGTCGCCCAGCAGCGACGGCTCGGCGACCAGCGCCTGCAGCAGGGACACGGCGTCGGCGCGCTGCGCCTCGACCGCGGCGAGGATCTCGGTTTCGGTGACCGGGCAAAGCGTGGCGGTGTCCATGGGCAGCCTCTTGAAGAAGATCACCGCAGCCTGCGGCGTCCCGCAATCCTAAGTCAGCGCCGTGTGGCCAACCAGATGCTGGGCAGGATGAGCGCGGCACCGCCCAGGTGGTGCCAGCCGGGCAGCTCGCCCAGCACGAGCCAGGCCGAGACGGCGCCGTATACCGGCGTCAGGTACAGCAGAAGGGCCGTGCGCGATGCACCCAGCTCACGCTGCAGGAAAGAATACGCCGTGTAGCTCAACACGCCGGGCACCAGGGCGGCCAGTGCCACCAGTCCCAGGGCCGCCCATCCGAAGGGAGGGCGCGGGGCGAACCACCACTCCAGGGCGGTGAAGGGCAGCAACACGACGATGCCGCCGAAGATGATGGCCGCCAGCCGTTCTGCCGGGCCCAGGGCCGAAGGCCAGCGCTTGAGCATCACCGAGTAGGCCGTCCAGGAGAGCGCGGCCGCGACAAGCCACGCATCGCCGATGGCGAAGCGCACCGCCAGCAGGTTGCGCAGATCGCCCTTGGCGATGATGAACAGCACTCCCAGCAGCGCAAAGACCACCGCCACCCGCTGGGCACCCGACATGCGCTCGTGCAGCAGCTTCACCCCGGCCACCGCGATGGCCACGGGCGTGGCGGCATAGATCAGCGCCATGTTGGTGGCGCTGGTGGTCTGTCCGCCGATGTAGACGAAGGCGCCGCAGATCCACATCCCCAGGGTGCCCAGCACCAGCATCTGCTTCCACTCCTGCTTCAGCACGGCACCTTGCCGGGACAGGCCGCGCCAGACGAAGGGCAGCATCAGCGCCAGGGCCAGCACCCAGCGCCCCAGCGCCAGCACATGCGGCGCCACCACGCCATCGGCGAGCCGGGCGATGATGTAGTTCGAAGACCAGAGTGCGGGCACCACCCACAGCAGTACCGAAGCCCAGCGCGCGACCTTCACGCCAGCGTGGCCATCGCTTCGCCCATGCGGATGGCGCCCGCCGGCGCCCAGCCCGGATTGAACCGCAGCGGGCCGCGCGGGAACAGCATCACCACGGTGGAGCCCAGCAGGAAGCGACCCATCTCGGCACCCTGGGGCAGATCGATCGCCTGGTCGGCGTAGGACCATTCGCGCAACATCCCGCTGCGCGGCGGATTCACCACGCCGTGCCACACGGTGGCCATGCTGCCGACGATGGTGGCACCGACCAGCACCAGCACCCAGGGGCCGCGGTCGTTCTCGAACACGCACACCACGCGCTCGTTGCGCGCGAACAGCCCGGGAACGCCGCGCGCCGTGGCGGGGTTCACCGAGAACAGATCGCCGGGCACGTGGATCATACGCAGCAGGCGCCCGGCGCATGGCATGTGGATGCGGTGGTAGTCGCGCGGGCTGAGGTACAGCGTGGCGAAGTGGCCGCCCTGGAAGTGTGCGGCCAGCGCGCGGTCGCCACCGACCAGCGCCGCCACCGTGTAGTCGTGGCCCTTGGCCTGCAGGATGCGGTCACCGTCGATGGCGCCCAGCTGGCTGATGGCACCGTCCACCGGGCACACCAGGTCGGACTTCGCCATCGGCCGCGCTCCCGGCTTCAACGCCCGGGTGAAGAACTCGTTAAAGCTGGGGTAGGCGCCGATGTCGGGATTCGCAGCCTCGCTCATGTCGACGCCGTAGCGCGCCACGAAGCGGCGGATGACTGCCGTGGTGACGCTGCCCGCACGCGCGCCGGCCAGGCGACCGGCCAGAACGGTCAGCGCCCGCTTGGGCAGCAGGTATTGCGGCCACACGGCCGAGGCATCGCTCATCTCGGCGGCCCTTCAGCGCAGCGGCGACATCTCGCGCAGCGTCTGCACTGCACCTTGCCCGACCGCCGCACCAAAGCGCTTGGCCAGCCGCTCGGCCACGTTGTCGCGTGGCGTGTAGTCGATGATCTCTTCGGCCTTGATCACTTCGCGCGCCACGTAGTCGAGGTTGCCGATCTTGTCGACCAGTCCCTGCTTCACTGCTTCCTCGCCGTTCCAGAACAGGCCCGAGAAGGTCTCGGGGGTTTCCTTCAGGCGCTCGCCCCGCCCTTCCTTGACCACCGCGATGAACTGCGCGTGGATCTGTTCGATCATGGCCTTGGCGAAGGCCACCTGCTGCTCGTTCTGGGGCGAGAACGGATCGAGCATGCCCTTGTTGCTGCCGGCCGTCAGCAGGCGGCGCTCGATGCCCAGCTTCTCCATCAGGCTGGTGAATCCGAAGCCGTCCATCAGCACGCCGATGCTGCCGACGATGCTGGCCTTGTCGACGTAGATCTCGTCGGCTGCCACGGCGATGTAGTAGGCGCCGCTGGCACACATTTCCTCGACCACGGCATAGACCTTCTTGTTGTGCTTGGCCTTCAATCGCTTGATCTCGTCGTAGACGATGCCGGCCTGCACCGGGCTGCCGCCGGGCGAGTTGATGCGCAGCACCACGGCTTTGGAGCCGACGTCCTCGAAGGCGCTCTTCAACGCCGAGACCAGCGACTCGGCGCTGGTCTCCGAGTTGGCTGCGATCTCGCCGCGCAGTTCCACCAGCGCCGTGTGGGCGGTGGACGCCGTGGGCGCCTGCAGCCGATGCGCGAAAAGGGCCCAGGCCACGGCCAGCGCCAGACCAAGCCAGGCAAAGCGGAAGAACAGGCGCCAGCGGCGATCGCTGCGTTGCTGGCGCAGCAGCTCGCGGGCGACACGCTCCAGGGTGCTTTCCAGTTGCAGGGCCGGCGCCTGGGGAGCAGGCAAGCCGGCGCGCGCCGGACCGGGCATGGCAGGGGCTGCCGGCTCGGAAGGCGGCAGTCGGTTGTCGTCGTCGGAATTCATGGTGGGCTCCCGTCAGCCGGCGTGGCGGGCGTCGAAGGGGTCGACGACCCGGGGGTCGGTTCCGGCGCCACGGGCGACGGGTCGAAGGACACCGGCTGGATGTCCCGGGTAGGATACCAATACACCTGCCCGTCGGATTCCTCGACGGTGATCGGGGTCAGGCGCCCGCGGCCGCAGGGTCCGCCGACACAGCGACCATCGGCAGGTTCGTAGGCCGCGCCGTGGATCGAACAGAGGATCCAGCGCTTGTCCATGTCGAGGAACTGGCCGGGCTGCCAGTCCATCTCGGTGGGTACGTGAACGCAGCGGTTGAGATAGGCGACCACCACGCCGTCGAATCGCATCGCAAAGGCGCGCACCGGCTGGCCGTACTGGGTGACGTCCCAGACCCACGCCGGGCCCCGCTCCTGCAGGTCGCCGGAGCTGCAGACCGGTTCGGGAAGGGCGGCAGTCGTTTCAGGCATGGCGCACCAGCCAGTCGTGCAGTTCAGGGGCGGAGTGGGCGACGAACAGCGGCGCGAAGCTCTCGAAGGCCGCGGGCTCGTGCGCGCCGTAGCTCACGCCGACGGCAGCGGCCCCGGCGTTGGCCGCCAGCTGCAGGTCGTGCGTGGTGTCGCCGATCATCAGCGTGCGATGCGGGTCGGCACCGAGTTCGCGCATCAACTGTTCCAGCATCATCGGATGCGGCTTGCTGGCGGTCTCGTCTGCGGTGCGCGTGCTGTCGAACAAGCTGCCCAGATCCGATTGCGCCAGCGCCTCGTCCAGGCCGCGCCGGCTCTTGCCCGTGGCCACGGCCAGCCAGTGGTTGCGCGCCTTCAAGGTCTGCAGCATGGGCAGCACACCGTCGAACAGCACCAGTTCGTGCTGGCGCGCGAAGTAGTGCTGCCGGTAGCGGCTGCCGAGTTCCGGGTAGCGCGACGGGTCCAGGCCCGGCACGGCGTGTTTCAGCGCATCGTTCAGACCCAGTCCGATGACATAGGCGGCGGCCTCGTCGCTGGGCACCTCGGCACCGATGTCGCGGCAGGCCGACTGGATGCAGCGCACGATCAATCCGGTGGAGTCGAACAGCGTGCCGTCCCAGTCGAAGACGATCAGATCGAAGCGGCGTGATTTCATAGATGGGCCAGGAGTGTGGCGCAGTCGGCGGGCAGCGGGGCGGCGAGGGTGATTCGCTCCCCCGTGGCCGGGTGGTCGAAGCTCAGGTCGCGGGCATGCAGGAACATTCGCGCGAAACGCTGCGCACGGGCAAAGGCCTTGTTCGCCGCGAAGTCGCCGTACTTGGGGTCGCCCACGATGGGGTGTCCGGCATGCGACAGGTGCACCCGGATCTGGTGCGTGCGCCCGGTCTTGATGGTGACGTCCAGCAGGGTGTGGCCGGCAAAGACCTGGCGCACCTTCACCAGCGTGATGGAGCGGCGGCCGTCCTCGTGCGCGGCGTCCACCACGCGCACGTGCCGCTCGCCGGCGGCGTCCAGTGTCTTGTGCAGGGGCTGATCGATGACCTTCAGGTTCGAAGGCCAGGCGCCGAAGACCAGCGCGGCGTAGGTCTTGCCGGTGTCGCGGGCGCGGAACTGGTCCTGCAGCGCCGTCAGCGCGCTTCGCTTCTTGGCCAGCAGCAGCGCGCCCGAGGTCTCCTTGTCCAGCCGGTGCACCAGCTCCAGAAAGCGAGCCGTGGGTCGCGACCGCCGAAGCTGCTCGATGACGCCCGAGCTCACCCCACTGCCGCCATGCACCGCCACGCCGGCGGGTTTGTGGATGGCCAGCAGATGTTCGTCCTCGAACAGCACCGGGAACTCACGGGCCGGCGCCGGCGGCGCCGACGAACGTTCGGGCAGGCGGACCGGCGGCACGCGCACGTCGTCGCCCTCGGCCACTCGCGTGTCGGCGCTGGCACGGCCCTTGTTGACACGCACTTCGCCGGATCGGATGACGCGGTAGACGTGGGTCTTGGGCACACCCTTGAGGTGGCGCAGCAGGTAGTTGTCCAGACGCTGACCGGCCGATTCGAGGTCGACGGTGAGGTGCCAGACCTGGGGCCCCGCCCGGGTCACTGGGGTCTCTTGCAGCGACGAAGCCGGTGATGCCGGCCCTTTCCTTCCAGCACCAGCGCCTTTGCCCCCTATAATCGGTCGCTCCACGTTCGTGCTGTAAGTGCTTGATTTTCCGGAGTTTACCCGGGCACAGAGGCTGAAGGTGGCAGGTCATGCGCGTTGGTTCGCGCATGTTCAGGTGATGCAACGCCGGTCGCGGCGCTTGCGAGTCGGGGTCCCCAAGTGTCCCGGCAGCAGGTGTTGACTGGCGTCAGAGAACGCAGAGAACCCCACCTCCCGCCCGTCGGGAAGGTCACCGAAAATTCCTGGTGCCAGCGCCGAGATGTCTCGTGCTTGCACCCGCGTCCGGCGACAGCCGCCTCCATGCCCCCACCCGCTATTGCAATGCAAGCCACCCGACGCCCGCGGACCCAGTCCGGCGCGGCGCGTGGCGCACTGCCCTGGCCGCGCGATCCGCGGCACGGCACGCAGCAGCCAGGGGCATCGGCCGGTGTCGCCGTGACGCACGCGCCAACGCTGCGCCACTGAGACCGCCGAAGCTTTCGCGGTCGAATCGCAGTCCAGGGCATTTCGCGTCGCGGTTCCCCGCATTTCTCGTGCATCGAAGCTGCCGTCGGCCGCAAGGCCGGGGGCGTGTTCGTGCGCGCCGGCTTGCAAGGCCGGGGCGTGAAGAGGAGTGCACATGAAACGCATGCTGATCAACGCCACGCAGCCCGAAGAGCGGCGTCTGGCCATCGTCGATGGCCAGAAATTGCTCGACTTCGAAACAGAAATCGAAGGGCGCGAACAGCGCAAGGGCAACATCTACAAGGCCGTCATCACGAGGGTGGAACCTTCGCTGGAAGCCTGCTTCGTCGAGTACGGCGAGGACCGGCACGGTTTTCTCCCCTTCAAGGAGATCTCGCGAAACTACTTCCGCGAAGGCACGGACCTGCGCAGTGCGCGCATCCAGGACGCCGTCAAGGAAGGCCAGGAACTGCTGGTGCAGGTGGAGAAGGAAGAACGCGGCAACAAGGGCGCGGCGCTCACCACCTTCATCAGCCTGGCCGGGCGCTACCTGGTGCTGATGCCCAACAACCCGCGCGGCGGCGGCGTCAGCCGGCGCATCGAGGGCGAAGACCGCGAGGAACTGAAGGAAAACCTCGACCAGCTCGAATACCCCAAGGGCATGAGCCTGATCGCGCGCACCGCCGGCATCGGCCGCAGCGCACCCGAGCTGCAATGGGACCTGAACTACCTGCTCAAGCTGTGGACCGCCATCGACGGTGCGTCGCAGGTCGGCAAGGGCGCCTTCCTGATCTACCAGGAGAGCTCGCTGGTCATCCGCGCCATCCGGGACTACTTCACCTCGGACATCGGCGAGATCCTGATCGACACCGACGACATCTTCGAGCAGGCCCAGCAGTTCATGAACCACGTG
>LNFM01000681.1_pt1 | contig 45489 bp, 42 predicted proteins | sample 596031 | NCBI WGS metagenome assembly LNFM01 (sample SAMN04254537, study PRJNA301005) | activated carbon metagenome | isolation source: dual media filters at the Ann Arbor, Michigan drinking water treatment plant | place: USA: Ann Arbor
GCCGACACGCTGCGCTCGATCGAGGGCGTCCAGGGAACCGGCTTCGCCGACAGCTTCGTGGCGACCGGCTATGGCATTGCAGGCGCTTTCAACGCCGGCAACAACGGCAACTTCAACCAGTTCGAAGGGCTGGGCGGCGACGACAGCATCACCGGCAACGGCAATACGCGGCTCATTTATACCAATGCGACAGCGGGAGTGAGCGTCGATCTCATCGGCGGCACGGCAGCCGGCGATGCCTCGGTCGGTACCGATACATTTACCCTGGTGAACAGCGTCCAGGGCAGCAATTTTGCCGATACTTACGTGGCGACCGGGTTCGTCGGATTCAACTCGTTCACGGGGCTGGGTGGCGATGACAGCATCACCGGCAACGGCAATACGCAGATCTTCTTCAACAACGCCACCGCTGGTGTGACCGTCGACCTCGCCACCGGCCACATCAATGGCGATGCGTCGGTCGGCCACGACACCATCACCGGTGGGGTCAACAACGTCCAGGGCACCAACTTCAGCGACACGATCACGGGCGGCAGCGGCAACGATTTTATCAACGGCAACGGCGGCAACGACACCATCAATGGCGGAGGCGGCGACGACACGCTGATCGGTAGTGGCGGCAACGACAATTTCGTCTTCAACGCGAATTTTGGAACCGACACGGTCACCGACTTTCAGCATGGCGCCGATCACCTCGATTTCTCCGCGGCCCTGTTCACGAGCCAGCAGGATGTGCTCGATCATGCGACCCAGTCCGGTACCAGCGTTGTAGTCACATCCAATTCAGACACGGTGACCCTACTGAACACTTCGCTTGCAAATCTGAACGCGAGCGATTTCCTGCTGCACTAGTTGTGGACCCGCAACCAGTTGTCCTACGGTAAATCTCTCATTCTGGGTGCAGGTCCCGCGCTTAATCAACGATCGCCTGATAGGCTGACGTCCAGAAGTCCAGCAGGACAGGCGGCAGGCGCAACGCTCCTGGACGGCATTGCGCCATCAGGATACCGACCATGTCCTCGTGGGGGTCCATGTACAACGATGTGCTGAACACGCCGTCCCAGCCATAGCGTCCGGGCACGCTTGCCACGTCGTCGCGCCGGGTCACCATCGAGACGCCCAGCCCCCAGCCGCGGGAGTCCCAAAAATTTTCGAAGAAGGGCGATGCCGCCTTCTGCTCGGCCGTCAACTGGTCCGTAGCCATGGCCTCGATCGACAATCGCGACAGGATCCGCTCATTGCCATAGGCGCCCCCGTTCAACATCATCCGTCCGAAGGAGAGCATATCGTCAGCGGTCGAGACGAACTGGTCCCCGGCGCCCGACTCAAACGAGCAGGGCTGCGCGAGAAGCTCGGTGCGAGCTTCGTCGAGCAGCGTGATCTCGCCGGTCACGAAATCCTTCTGGTAACAGGTCGCAACCCGGTCGAGCTTTGCTTGCGGAACGGTGAACCCGCTGTCCTTCATGCCCAGCGGCTCGAAAATGCGCTTGCACATGAAGGCCGAAAGCGGCGTGCCGGAAACGCGCGCGATCAACACCCCCAGGATCTCGGCGCTCATGTGATACAGCCAGCGCTCGCCGGGCTGGTTGGCGAGCGGCAGGCGACCGAGCGCCTGAAGATACTGGTCGGGAGTTCCCGGATAATAGTATGTGCTGAGCGGCAGGCGGGATTCCGTCATCGCCTTCTGCAGGGGAGAGGTTGGTGAAAGGAAACCGACTTCGCCGTAGCCCGAGCGGTAGGTCAGCAAGTCCCGCACCGTGATCGGGCGTCTGGCCGGCACGGTGTCGTCAAGTTCGCTGTCGATCGTCCGCAGGACCTTGCGGTTCGCCAGCTCCGGCAGCAATTCGTCGACCGGATCGTCCAGCCTCAGCCTGCATTCCTCGACCAGGATCATGGCCGCAACCGCGGTGACCACCTTCGTCACCGAGGCCATGCGAAAGATCGTGTCGCGCTGCATCGGCGCCGTGCGGTCGAACCCCAACGTGCCGATGGCGTTGACGTGCTCCGATCCCCGCCGACCGATCACCGCCACGAGGCCAGGCAATTGACCGCCGTCGACATGGCGACGCAGGGTGTCGTGCAGCCGTCTCAACCGCGCGGGGGACAGTCCACTCGTCTTTGCTGGAGGCGTGGCGGACGGTTGTGCTGCCTTGGATGAAGTGCCGGTTTCGAGCGTGTGGGATACCATGTTCTGCTCCTGCCTTGCCCGCTATCACCGGGCCGGGACGGGACCGGCGCGCAACCCTCTCGACTCTACACGCCGTTCTTTCCAGTTTAAGCCTTACAGACGCGAGGCTCGTTGATCAAAATCAAGCAATAATGACGCAGCGAAACAATCGCTGGCACTGCGATCTGGCTGGCTCCTTGATCGGGAGCACCTTGACCCGACGCTGATCGAGAGCGCAGAAGCATAAACGACGCGATCATTGATTTTTCCGCATTTTCGTTCGAGATTGATCCGTTCTGGTGAGATCGTTTCTGGTGCGGTACGCTTGGGACGTCTTAAGGGGTCATGAATCTGGTCATGAGGACGAACGCGAACGTTGAACTCGACGCCGGCACCAAGACATTTGCCTCGGGGCTCCTGCCGGATCTGATAGCCGCGCTTCGCCGCAGCCGTAAGGGCGATCTCGTGGCCGTGATCAGCGGCGATCCAAGCATCGGCCCCGAGCTCGAGGCGTGGTGTCGCTTCACCCGCAACAGTTTGGTCGACACAGGGGTCGAGGAAGGTCGCACCCGTTGGGTGCTCCGGAACGGCGAGGCTCGTGAGAATGTCGAAGAAGATCGGCCTGTCGGCTCTCGCCTGTGGCTTTACACCAACTTCGATTGCAATTTGAGCTGCGACTATTGTTGCGTGCGTTCGTCACCCAAAGCTCCGCGCCGGGCTCTTGGTATCGAGCGGGTGCGACGGATCGCCATCGAGGCGGCGGAGCTCGGAGTGACCGAAATTTTTGTGACCGGCGGTGAGCCATTCATGCTGCCGGACATTGGCGAGATCCTTGCCGCGTGCGCTGCGGCGGTACCGGTCACGGTCCTCACCAACGGCATGCTGTTTGCCGGACGTCGACTGGAAACGCTGCGCTCGCTGCCGCGCGACCGCATCACTTTGCAGATCAGCCTCGATAGTCCGACACCGGAGCGCCACGACAGCCATCGTGGAAAGGGGACATGGGCACGCGCTTGGAAGGGAATTGCGTACGCCAGGGCTGAGGGTTTCCGGGTTCGCTTGGCGGCCACGGTATCAACTGACGCGGAGGCCGCCGAGTTTCGCAGCTTCCTAGACGCCCATCACATCAGCGAGGAGAATCGGGTGATCAGGCGAATTGCCCTGCGCGGCTCCGCCACCGAGGGCATCGCATTGGCAAGGGCGGACCTGGTCCCCGAGGTGACGATTACGGCGGAAGGCGTATTCTGGCACCCGGTTGGAGCCGAGGATAACGACCTGCTGGTCAGCCGCGCAATCTTTCCACTCGCCGAATCCTTCGCGGAGGTGCGCCGCGCCTTCGATCGCGAGTATGAGCATCAGCGCCGGTTGGCAATGATCTTCAATTGCGCATGAAAAGGGTCGAGAGAGCGTTTGGCGCGAGTTGCATCTTCGAACTCTAAGCCAAAGGCCTTCGAAGAAAGCCTTGTTGTGCGGACGCTTCCCGCAGCTCGGCATACGCTTCAAGCTGCGGCGCCAACCACTGGCGCAGTCCTTCCGCCTCAAGCACTGGACGATGCGTCGGGTTATCGTAGCTCATCCCGAAGAGCGCTTCGGTAAACTGCTGCTCCAGCGATGCGTCCAGATCGGATCGAGCCGTGAACATGCAGTGATTATAGGGTCGCGAAGTCCAGATCTCGGTCAGCGCACCCTCTGGGACCAGACGCTCGGTACGCAGAGCGTTCCAGAATGGGCTGCCGATTGCACCGGCATCGGCGCTGCCATCGAGGATCGCCCGAATGACACTGGACTCACTGGTACCGGTGTCTCCGTGCTTTCCGACATCGCTGTTAAAGCGCAGCGTTCGGTAGTCCTTCTGCTCGAACAGGCCCTCGCGCTCCAGAAAGTAAACCGGGAGGATTGCCGCATGGCCGCTGTCGCGGCTGCCGAGGGCGAGGGTGCGGTTTCTAAGATCAGCAACCGTAGCGACCGGCCCGCCGGTCACCGCGACGATCTTGGTCGTCCAGCCCACGTCGGTATCGCGCATCGCGACAGGTCGGCAACGCTGGTCGCTCCAGGCGTCGGCCTGAATATAAGCGAGATTGGTATTCCATGCGATGTCAATGCGCGGCAGCGGATCGCCAGGTGAGGCCAGCAGGGCAGCGACCTGCGCCTCGTAGCTCTGAAATAGCACCACCTCGACCGGTAGATGGGCTTCCTCGTGAAAATACCGCCGCATGCCCTCCCAGATACCGACCACCTTCGGATCATATGCGACCGCACCCACCCAAATCGTCCGGCTCATGATTGCTGCTCGTGTGCAAGTTAGTGTTGAAATACGATTATTGCCAAGGGCAACTGTCGCGCTCAGAATAGAGGGATTCCCAGAATGGCCTTGCCGATGAAGTCGCGGAGAACGTCGCCGGTCGGTGCCATGACGGCGCCCGCATGGGCATCGCGGAACAGTCGCTCGATGGCCAGATGTTTGGAAAACGCAGCGCCTCCGCACACCCGCATCGCCGCTGAGGTGACTGCGATAGCAACATCACCTGCCGCCGCCTTGCATTCGAGCACGCGCAGCATGGTAGTCTCTCGGGGCCGCTCAAGGTGATCGACGAGATCGTCGATGCGCGCCGCAAGCCCGTCCGTATCGATCTGCATCGACGCAAGCTGCGCACGAAGCGTCGGCAGGCTCTCTCCTAGGGTCTGGCCCAAATGCTCGAAGCGCGCCCCGTTGAGATGCGCCGCGGTCCCGGCCACCGCGGCCCGGCAAAGACCCAGCGCGACCGCTGACGTTCCGAGGCTGAACAGCGGAAGCACGACCTCCAGCATCGCCTTGAAGCCGACGCCGTCGTCGGTCAGTTGGAGACCGGGCGCGACCTCGCAATCTTCAAGAATCATCGGCGCGGAAGCGTTGGCGCGCATCCCGAGACCATCCCATGGGCCCGCGACCGACAGTCCGGGCGTACCGCTGGCGACAAGATAAAGGGTGGTATCCGTTGGACCCTTGCCTTCAGGAGCCAGCGCCGAGACAACATAGCTTTGCGCGTAACCGGCGCTCGTCACCCATGATTTCTTGGCCGTGAGGTGCACATTTGCAGCGTTGCGCTTCGCTCGCGAGACGGGCGCCCAGAAGTGGCTGCGCGACCCGGCTTCGCTGAATGCCAGGGTCGTCAGGTGTTTTCCGGTCGAAATGTCCTTTAGCGTCTGCGCGACCGTGGCACATGGACGGGCCGCCGCGATGGTTACGGTAGCGCTCACGTGCATCAAGTAAACCATCGCGGCGGATGCGTCGGCTTCCGCGAGCGTCGCGATGACGGCAGCCAGGGTTCGCGGTCCCAAGGCCGAGCCGCCCACCGCTGAGGGCAGCATGATCCCCAGCAATCCGGATTGGCCAAGGGCGGCGATCGCCTCCGAAGAGAAGCGAGCTTCCTTGTCGTTTTGCCTGGCCGCCGGCGCAAGAATGCGATCGGCGATTCCCTTGGCATTCGAAACCGCGGCATCGTGATCCATAAAGCCCTCGATAACTAGTGCTGCCAGCCACGTCCGGAAATACCGAACTCGCCCCTCCACGACTGATGCTACGCAAACCACGCCATCGGATCAACACGGCTACTCCGGGCATGGCAAACTGTCGCCGTACCAGTAGCTGGTGCGGCCATTGGGTCATCGATTATCAGTAGCTACGCCTTCAAAGTCCTCTTGTTACACCACTCGAAGTTTATTTTGTCGTGAGTCCGTCCGACTGCAGCTTTTCTGTTCCGCGCCGCGGCAAGCGGGCAGCGCTTGCTCGCTGTCGAGGAGAACGCTACCAATGACCGGCAGCAGCACAAAGAGGCTTGTCTGGTGATGGCGGTCAAAGAGGGCGGGGTGCCGCCCATCCTCGCGCAACAACACTACACGCAGCGATCCGCATTTGCGCCGGAAAATTTGCTGCGCGAAGCATGCGGGCAACAGCAGATCACGCGCTCCGGCATCCCGGATATCCGCGTCCTCGATCATGACGGCGGACGCGTCGAAAACGATTTCAAAAAGGGCGAACTGGACGGTAACCGTTACGCGCTGCAGTTGATTGTGACCGCCGCGGATCTCCGGCGGTCCCGGCTCTCGCCATGAGTGTTGCGGCGATCGGGATCATCTGCAAGGCGCCGCAGCCTGGTCGCACAAAGACACGGCTTGCGACGGCCATTGGCGCGGTTGCCGCCTCGGAGCTCTCGGCGTGCTTTTTGCGTGACGTCGCCGCAGCCGTCGACGCGGTCCCAGAGACACTCGGCAGGCGCTGCTATGGCGTCTATGCGCCGGCGGGAGGCGAACACATTATGCGGGGGCTTCTTCCCGCAACCTTCGAACTTCTGCTGCAGGCTGGCGACGACCTCGGCGACGTGCTGTTCGGTGCCGCGCGCGATCTCCTGATCGACGGACATGACTGTGTTTTGCTCGTCAATGGCGACAGCCCAACCCTTCCTGCCGGTTTCCTGGTGCAGGCGATTGAAGCCCTGCGCGCGCCGGGGGACAGGATGGTGCTGGGGCCGGCGAGCGATGGCGGCTACTATCTCATCGGTTTGAAACACCCGCACCGGCAGCTATTCACGCGGATCGCCTGGGGAACGGAAACCGTGGCTCGCAGCACACGCGAGCGCGCTGCCGAAATCGGGCTTGCGACGACGCTGCTTCCGGAATGGTACGATATCGACGACATTGAAACGCTAGGTTGGCTTAAGGACGAACTGGCCGGCAAGTCGGCGCGGTTTCGCGGCGGTGGCCTTGCCCCGGTGAGCCGGGCTTTTCTCAATGGCGCGCTGCGGATAGATCCATGAAGCCAATGCCGGAGGCGACCGCGGGTCAATTCCGTCGACTGGCGCGCTCCGTCAACAACGTGCCTCCGCTTCATCTGTTGGCCGGCATCGGGGTGGTGCTCGGCTGTCTGACCGTTGCGACCCCCTTTGCCTTCGAGGCCGGCGGTGACAATGCCTTCATGGCTCTCACCATCCCTGCGGGCCTGCTCGCTATTGCAGCGACCCGCCTGGCCGAGCGTGCGCCAGCACATCGCGCGCTCTGGCTCATCTTTGGCCTTGGGATCATGCTGAGAGCCTATGCGCTGCTATTCGATCCGTTTCTGTCCAGTGACATCTATCGCTATGTCTGGGACGGCAGAGTTCAGGCCGCCGGCATCAATCCCTATCGCTACCTTCCGGCCGATGAAACGCTGGCGTTTCTGCGCGACGGCACCATCTTTCCCCACATCAACCGGGTCGATACGGCCGTCACCATCTATCCTCCGGTGGCGCAGTTCTTCTTCTTCATTGTCACGCGGATCGGTGAAAGCGTCACGACGATGCGTCTCGCACTGCTGGGGTGCGAGGCCGTTACCGTTACGCTGATCATGCTCCTGCTGCGGCGCATGAACCGTCCGGTGACGCGCGTGGTAGCCTATCTCTGGCATCCGCTCCCCCTGTGGGAGATTGCCAACAATGGCCATGTCGACGCGCTGATGGTCGCGCTGATGCTGCTGGGTCTGTGGATTGCCTTGACCGGCCATGCGCTCCGAGGAGCCGTCCTGATTGCGTTTTCGGTGCTGGTCAAGCCATTTGCCGCGCCGGTTTTGGCCGGGATCTGGCGCCCGTGGGACTTTAAATTGCCACTCGTCGTGATCGCCGCCGTAGCGCTCTGTTATCTTCCCTATTTATCGGTCGGTTGGGGGGTTCTCGGATTCCTGACCAAAGGCTATCTGACGGAACAGGGTATCAGTGCCGGCTACGAGCTCTGGCTATTGTCGCTCTGGCGGCTTGTGTTCGGCGCGCATCAAGGAGATGTCGTCGGCTACGCCGTGCTGGCCGCGCTGGTCCTCATGTTCAAGGGGCTCTCGGTGGCCCGCAAATCGGATCGCACCATCGCCTCCAGCCTTGCCGACATCAACATGCTGTTACTCCTCGCTCTGCTGTTGTTGTCGCCGAACTATCCCTGGTATTTTCTCGTGATTACGCCCTTTGTAGCCTTGGGTGGCTCCGCGCCGACGTGGTTCGTCTCGATTGGAGCGTTGTTGCTGTCCGAACAACTCGACTGGGATTTCTACATCCCCAGAACGGTGAGCAAATCAATTCTGTTCGGAGGGTTGTTGCTGGCTTGGGCCTTCGTGGCCTGGAGGACGCGGATGCGGCGGACCACAGAGGCAGGGATGGTACCATGAGCCTTTCTCGCGAAGCGCAAGGCACGCACGCGCCGTTCGATCCGCGCCGCTATCATGAATCGGTTACGGGCGAGCGCACCGAGGTCGCCCAGCGACCGCCGGTCTGCCTTTATTTGGAAGTGACCAACCGCTGCAATCTGCTGTGCACCACCTGTCCTCGCACCTACGAGGAGCTCGAGCCTCCGGCAGACATGAGCTGGGAGCTGTTCGTGTCGATTGTCGACCAGGTTCCCGATCTCGCGCGGGCGGTTCTGCACGGCGTCGGCGAGCCGATGCTGGTCGCCAACCTGCCCCGGATGGTCAGATACCTGAAGGATCGCAGCGTTCACGTCCTGTTCAACACCAATGGAACGGTCCTTGGCGAGCGCAACGGCCGCGCGCTGATCGACGCCGGGCTTGATGAGCTGCGCGTATCGCTCGACGCGTCAAACCGCGAGAGCTTCAAGGCAATCCGTGGCCGGGATTATTTCGGCCGCATCCTCCGCAACGTGCGCGCGTTTCGCGAGTTGCAGGAGCGGGAGGGACACGCTGCACCGCGGGTTTCGATCTGGCTTACCGGCCTGAGAGAGACTGTCGAGCAACTTCCCGCATTCGTGCAAGTTGCAGCCGAGATCGGTGTCAAAGAGGTCTACCTGCAACGGCTGGTGTTTTTCGCCGAATCCGCCATTGGCAAGGCCCAGCCGGATCAGGCCCTGTTCGAGCGCCTGACTCAGGAAGAAACCGCCTGTCTTAATCAGGCCGAGGATCTGGCGCGCTCCCTTGGCGTGACCTTCAGCGCGTCGGGCGCGGCGTCCGAGCCGGGGTTAAGCCTGAAGGGCAGCGGTAACGGTTCGCCGTGGGCGCTTTGCCGGCGGCCGTGGTCGTTGATGTATTTCACGGCCAATGGCCGCGCCCTGCCGTGCTGTATCGCGCCGTTTTCGCAGCACGGTTACGACAATTATACGCTTGGCCATGCAGGCCAGCAGTCCTTGCCGGAGATCTGGAACGGGCCTGCGTATCGGGACTTCCGTTCGGCGCTGCTCTCGGACAAGCCGCCCAAGAGCTGCGCCAATTGCGGCCTGCGCTGGAGCCTGTGAAGAGGTGACCCACGAGATCTGCGGCAAGCCGCCTGCGTCGCGCCGCGCGCCCGTCGTTTCGGCGATCATTCCATGCCTCGACGAGGAAGCGGCCATTAGTCAGGTCGTCACCGCGGTGTTGGCGCAGGATGTGAGCGAAGTCATCGTTGTCGACGGGGCCTCGCGGGACCGTACCGCGGAGCGGGCAAGGGCCGCCGGAGCTCGCGTGGTTGTCGAGCCGCGACCGGGCTACGGTCGCGCGATCCAGGCCGGCATCGCCGCTGTGCGCGATGACGCCGATATTGTGGTCTTCCTCGACGGCGACGGCAGCGATCCCGCGGAATTCATTCCTGATCTGGTGTCGCCGATCGTCGCCGGGCAGGCCATGTTCGTCCTCGGCTCGCGCGTTCGCGGTGTACGCGAGTCCGGCAGCCTGGCGCCACAGCAGCTCCTCGCCGCCCATGTCGGCGGGCTGCTCCTGCGCCTCGTCTATGGCGCAAGCTTCACCGACCTGTCGCCGTTTCGTGCCATCGGGCGAGATGAACTCAGGCGTCTCGGCATGAAAGAGGAGACATATGCCTGGAATCTGGAAATGCTGATGCGGGTCGCGGCCGCCCGTTTGCCGGCACGGGAGATCGCCGTCGGGCAGCGGCGCCGGATTGGCGGGGTATCGAAGGTCTCCGGCAATCTCATCGCCGGCGTCAAGGCGGCCTGGTCCATTTCGGCGACCTTCGTTCGCCTCGCGCTTGAACTGCGACACCAGCGGCTTCCTGCAGACGGCAGTGGTTAGGAGCGGGATCAGCGAGCGCCGGCACGATCCCCACAAGCCACGATATCCCGGGGAGATTTTCGACTCGCTTGGTCCGGTGGGGAGAATACCGCCAGGTATCCGCCATCGCCGGCGAGCTGATATGCGGCGATCTCGCGATAGCCAACGGCGGTCAGTTCGCAACGCAAGGGCTCGATTGGCGTGCCATGCTCCGACATCGGCCGCTCGAGGTCGACAATTCCGACCCGCGCGCCCGGCTTCAAGGCGGGCGCGAGATTGTAGAGGAAGGCATAGGGTTGGGCGATCTCGTGATACATGTGCACCAGGATGGCGGCATCCAGCGAGGAGGCGGGCAGGCGTGGGTCGTGTGGTTCGCCCAGCGCGAACACGACGTTTGTCAGCTTCAGGCGTTTCGTTCGCCGGGCGAGTTCGACGAGGTATTTCCGCGTGACGTCTTGGGCGACGACGGAGCCGCTGGGCCCGACGAGGCGTGAGAGACGGACCGTGTGGTAGCCGCTGCCTGCACCGATGTCGCCGACCGTCATGCCTGGCTTCAGTTCGAGAAGACGGGCGATCTCACCGGCCTCATTGAGGGTGTCACGATGCTTCTCGGTGGAGCGGCTAGGGCTGACGATCGGCGCAACGGTACGCTGAGGTGAGGGAAGCTCCGTTGCAGGGACTCCGGGCAGGGCCAGATAACCGATGTCAGCGGCGTAGGCGCGAGTTGCGCCCAGCGCCGCAACAAGCGTCGCGGCGCAGACCAGCATTAGCATGTGCCTGCCGGGCACGAGGCGCGGCCGTCCGGTTTTGGCGAATCCAGGGGATGGTCCCGGTATCATCTCTCTCCTGCGAAAAAACGATAGCCACTAGCCCGCGACGTGCAGGAACCGGCCGACAAGGCCCTTCCCGTCGCGCACGGCAGGGACTTGGCGGCGCAACCAGGCGTCAAGGCCGAGACTGCGGCCAGCGCTCTCGATCGCCAACAGGAACATCAGCATGGCCAGAAACATGTACGTCCACGGCCATTCGGACGGATTGGAATAGAAGCCGAGCCAGAGTTGCAGCGCAAAGGCGATGGCCAGCACGCCCACGAGTCGCACCGCAAGCCCGAGCATCATCGATGCCGCGAACGCCAGCTCGGCAAGAAAGACAATCGGCCCAAAGAACCTCATGTTGGGCAACACGACATCCTTCATGAAGGTGCGGTGAAACTCGAACGCCGCGTGGGTCGTTTCCTGTTCGGTCCAGTATTGCAGACCGTCGGATACGGGTAGCGGCAATTTCCACAACATGCCCTGGAACCACATGCAGCCGATCAGGGTTCGGGCCAGCCAGATTCCAAGATGTCGGCCGCTACGTTGCTCCGGACTCTCTCGCCAGTTCTGGAAGGCGATGGCAATGCCGGCCAGCAGCAGGGCCCAGAACAGAGCCAGGACCAGAAAGCGCCAGTTTCCCAGCTTGAGATAATCACCAGTAGTCGCGGTCAGGAACTGCCAGACGTTGGTAAAGGGATTGGGGGGCATGTGGCGGGCTCCGAAGAATTGGATAGTTACCCTACGTACAGGTCGATTGAATCGTTACTCTAATGTGCATCGGTTAGCTGACAAGGCGCACCCGCCGCGCCCGGTCGAGGTGCGCTATCCAGGCTACTACGCAGCCGGACGCGCGGTCGTTACGCTGAAGAACTTCGGCATCAAGAGCTTCGAGGAGGCGCATACCCATTCCGGCGGTGTGACTGGATCGAAGCCTCGACTGATCTGTTCAACACAGTTGGTTACTCGAATGAACCTTTCCGATGTTCATTGCGCGCTGATCCAGTTCTCTGATCCTGTCACGTTAACCCATCTTGCATCGGCGGGCCACGCTCGACGAAGATGACCACTATGTCTACGCCATACCGCTATGATGGCTCACGGTCAGGCGAGGACGTTATGACACCCGAAGCGAACAAACGGACGGCCCAAGCCTTCTATGAGCTGATGTTCAACCAGTGCCGGCCGCGAGCGGCGGTCGAGCAGTACGTGGGCGACCGCTACATCCAGCACAATCCTGTCGTTCCGGACGGCAAGGACGGCTTCATCGCCTATTTTGAGCGGATGGCGAGGGACTATCCCGGGAAGCGGGTCGAATTCGTTCGCGTGCTGGCGGAGTGTGACTTCGTCGTCCTTCACACCCGCCAGGAATGGCCGGGGGACACCGACTGGGCGGGCATAGACATCTTCCGTTTCGAGCGCGGCAGGATCGTCGAGCACTGGGACGTTCTTCAGCGGGTTCCGGCCGATACGGCGAACGCCAACACCATGTTCTAACGCCTCTTGCACCAGCACGCACGTATCGCCGCGAACACCTGCGCGGCTGCCCCAGCGCGTCGAGGTCGCGGACGGCGAAGTCCGTATCATGGGATCGAAGAGCGATCTACTGAATGCTGGCCTCGGAAGGCAGCGTAAAATCGGCGGCTGGCGGGGTGCCCAGCCTTGTTCCGATCTGGCGGAAGGGGTGGGATTCGAACCCACGGTACCCTTGCAGGCACGCCGGTTTTCAAGACCGGTGCCTTAAACCGCTCGGCCACCCTTCCGTCTCCGGCTTCAGCGACTTAGCAGGGGCATGCGTTGGGGGAAAGTATCAATTGCGGGCATCAAGCGGGGGCACGGCGCTGATCGGCGCACGAACGCGGCAGCGCTGGCTTGGACCTCAATTTTTGGCGCCGCGATTGGCCCGCCATCAGCCTAGGCGAACGCGAAGGCGAGCAAGCTCGAGCACAGCAGCACGAAGCCGGCTGCAGTCAAGGCGAGGAAACCGTCGGACACCAAGTCATGATTACGCATGTTGCACCTGCTACTCTCGAAGCTGGTCCGAATTGATTAAAACTTTCGGAATCGGCTTGTCTGAAACAGGTGGTTGTCGCGCAAGGTCACGCCCTCGAGCGAAAACCCTCAAATGCATGGGCAATAAAAATACCGGCGCTGAACAGGCCCAAAAACGCTGTAACGGTCTCAATCATCGCAATAATCCTTCACGCCCCGGCACCGACACAACGCCAAGCCGCCGCGCACAGTCAAAAGGATTCCATGCCGGGACTGAAGATCCCGCCCGAGTGATGCTTTGTCACAACAGTTTCGCCGGGACGGGGACGACTTTGCCATGCGGCGGTTGTCCGATCAGGCGCGCCACGGCAACGATTGATTCACTACCCCGGCGCTCTCCCCATTTCCGCCGTCTTCCGAATGCGGTATCTTCATATCTTGATGCGGAGGTGGGCTGCATCGAAGCGTGGGACCGGCGCGCGCCGCAAGCAGGCGCGCCGCCGACGGAATGGTAGTTGGGGCGCATGGGGATTCGACAGTCAGATCAGGCGACCAGGCTGGCGCGAGGCGCGCTCGCCGTGGCCGCGTGCCTCGTTCTCGCCAACTGCGCCTCGTCGGGCAAGTTCGCCAGCCGGGTCGATCCGAAATATGGCGTTTCCTCCAGCCCGCGGGTGGTCGCCATGGGCGACCCCGTGCCGAAAGGCGGCGGCACCTACCGTGTCGGCAAGCCCTATACCGTCGCGGGGCGGGTCTATGTGCCGGAGGATGATCCCAACTACCGCGCCGAAGGCATGGCCTCCTGGTACGGTGACGATTTTCACGGCCGGCTGACCGCCAATGGCGAAGTGTTCGACATGATGTCGCTCACCGCCGCCCATCCGACGCTGCCGATTCCCAGTTACGCACGGGTGACCAACCTCTCCAACGGAAAGTCGCTCATCGTCCGGGTCAACGACCGCGGGCCATACCACGGCAACCGGCTGATCGATGTCTCGAACAGAGCTTCCGAACTGCTTGAATTCAAAGGCAAAGGCGTGGCGCGCGTGCGCGTCGAATATGTCGGCCGGGCGCCGCTCGAGGGTTCCGACGACCGCCAGCTCGTAGCAACTTTGCGCACCGGCATCCCGGCGCCATCGCCGTCGCTGGTCCGGGTTGCTTCAGCCCGTCCGTTCGTTCCGGAGGCCACGGCCCGCGCCATCCGTGGCGACGTTCCGATGCCGGAAGGCAGGCCCTACAGCCTCGGCCATACCTCCCAGGACCTGGCTTCGATCAATGCGACATCCGAGATGTCCGCCTCCAGCCGTGCCCGGCCATCTTCACGTGATCGGGATGTCGATAATGCCCGCGCGGTGTCATATGAATATGACGCGCGCTACGCTCCCGGCGTCAGGCCAGTCAGCGCCTATGCACCGGTCGACCCGCGCGGCCCCAGCGAAGTTCTCAACGGACGCGGGCTCTATTGAGCCGGCCGGCTAGCCCGCATTCGCTTTGAGAAAAGCGATCAGGGCCGCGTTGACCTCGCCGGCGCGTTCCTGCTGGATCCAGTGGCCGGCGCCCTCGATGATGAGCTTCTGACGCAATCCCGGCAGAACCCGCTCCATGTCGGCCACCCGCTTGGCGCCGATCAGGCCGGTGATGACGGAATCCTTCGATCCCGCGATGAACAACGACGGCTGGCGGATCTGCGCGCCCTGCCACGGCGCGGTCAGTTCCCAATTGCGGTCGATGTTGCGGTACCAGTTCAATCCGCCGCGGAAGCCGGATTGCCGGAAGGCCTCGCTGAAATATGCAAGATCGGCTTCGCTGAGCCAATCCGGCAACGGCAGGTCGGCGCGCGGATGGCCGAGAAATCCCTTGCCGTCCTCGACGAACATCGAGGCGAAGGGATCGGAAAATCCGCGTCCCAGCAGGGTACGCATCGACAGGGCGATATCACGCTCGAATTCGGCTTCGGCAACACCGGGCGTCTGGAAGTACTGCCAGTAGAAATTGGTGATGCCGCTGTCGCGCAAGGTATCGAGCGGCCTGCCGCGTCCCCGGAGCGGCGGGGGTACGCTGAGGCCCGCAACGGCGGTGAACATATCGGGCCGGAACATCGCCGCGTGCCAGGCGACCGGCGCGCCCCAGTCATGGCCGACGATGACCGCCTGCTCTTCGCCGAGCGCGTGCACCAGCGCGACCATGTCGCCGACATGGTCGAAAATGCTGTAGGCGTCGATATCGGCGGGCGCGCTGGTCTTGCCGAAACCGCGCATGTCGGGGGCCGCGACCCGAAAGCCGGCCGCCGCAATCGCCGGAATCTGGTGCCGCCAGGAATAGGATAGTTCCGGCCAGCCGTGGCACAGCACGACGAGCGGACCCTCGCCCTGTTCGCGCATAAAGATCTCGATGCCATTGGCCAAGAGAGTGCGCGTGGATGGCATCGCTTTTCCGCCTTGTTTCGGGGATTTGGTTGAGCAAACCGCAGCGCCGCAGGGTAAGGTCGTTTGATAACCGCCGCAATCGGACCGGCGCCGCGGCATGGGGCGAAACCCGTGTTGTTTGCGGTACTTCCTACTGGTAGAACGCCGGCTTCAGGGCATCCCGATGGCAGTCGAAACACCAACCTCGCGCAAACCGGGCTCCGCCACAGCACGCCGGTGGCGCAGCGTGACGATGGCTCTGCTGGCCCTGGCGGTCGGGTGGGGCGGGGTGGTCTACGCCGCCAACAACAGCGTGCAGGGCGCCAAGAAGGAGGTGGAGGGCGGCTTCGACGGCGACGCGCCGACCGCGATCCTGATCGAGGCCTCCAGCGGCAGCGTGTTGTTCGAGAAGAACGCCGACGAGTTGCGCGCCCCCTCCAGCATGCTGAAACTGATGACCGCCGAAGTGGTCTTCAACGCCATCAAAAAGGGCGAGGTCAAGCTCACGGACGAATATCGCGTCAGCGAAAATGCCTGGCGCAGGGGCGGCGCGCCTTCGGGCGGCTCGACGATGTTCGCGGCGATCCACAGCAAGATCCCGGTGGATGACCTGCTGCGCGGCGCCATCATCCAGAGCGGCAACGACGCCTGCATGGTCCTGGCGGAGGCCATCGCCGGCAATGAGCGTACGTTTGCCACCGAGATGATGACCAAGCGCGCGCGCGAACTCGGCCTGACGAAGTCAACCTTCGGCAATTCGACCGGGCTGCCCGACCCCGCCAACAAGATGACGGCGCGCGAGCTTGCCAGGCTCGCGCGCCACATCATCCAGACCTATCCCGACTTCTACAAACTGTTCGGCGAGCGCGAATACACCTGGAACAAGATCCGGCAGCAGAACCGCAATCCGCTGTTGAACTCCCTCGAGGGCGCCGACGGCCTGAAGACCGGCCATACCAAGGACGGCGGCTACGGCCTGGTCGGCTCGGCGGTGCAAAACGGTCTGCGGCTGATCGTGGTCGTCAACGGCCTCGACGATCCCGACGACCGCGCTTCCGAAGCCAGGAAGATGCTGGAATGGGGATTTCGCAACTTCGAAGCCCGCACGCTGTTCGCAGCCCAGCAGTCGGTCGGCTGGGCCAAGGTGTTTGGCGGCGAGAGCCGCTCGGTCAAGCTCACCAGCGCCGAACCGATCAAGGTTATGGTGCAGAAAAACGGCACCGATAAATTGATCGCGCGAGTCGTCTATAATGGCCCGGTGCGGGCCCCGATCGAAACCGGCCAGCGGATAGGGTCCGTCAAGGTCTGGCGCGGCGCCAACCTTGCCATGGAAGCGCCGCTCATCGCGGCCGAACCGGTTGCCAGGGGATCGACGATGCGGCGGGCGATCGACGGCGCGAGCGAACTGGTCATCGGGATGTTTCGCGCCGGCGCCGAGAAACTCTGACAATGGCCGAGGCAGCGGTCAAACGCCCTATCGGGCGCGGACGATTCATCACCTTCGAGGGCGGCGAGGGATCTGGCAAATCCACCCAGATCAAGGCGCTGGCGGAACGCCTTGAAGCGGCGAAGCTGCGCACCCTCGTCACCCGCGAGCCGGGCGGATCGCCGGGCGCCGAGATCATCCGGCATCTGGTGCTGTCAGGCATGGGCAAGCTGCTCGGCCCCGACGCCGAGACGCTGCTGTTTGCGGCCGCGCGCGACGACCATGTGCGCACGGTGATCGAGCCTGCGCTCACCAGGGGCATATGGGTGCTCTGCGACCGGTTTTCGGATTCGACACGCGTCTATCAGGGCAGGCTGGGGCAGGTGGCTCCGGCCTTCCTCGACGCGATGCAACGGGTCACAATCGGCGACCTCAAGCCGGATCTGACGCTCATTCTCGACGTTCCCGTGGAGGTCGGCCTGAAGCGCGCGGCGATCCGGCGCGGCGCCGGCGCGCCGGACCGGTTCGAGTCGGAAGATCTCAAGTTTCACCAGGACCTTCGCGAGGCGTACCGGCAGATTGCCGCCGACGAACCGCGGCGCTGCGTCCTGATCGACGCCAATGCGGACACCGCTACCGTCGCCGCCAATGTGTGGGCCGTCTTGCGCGACCGCTTCTTCAAAGCCGATATCGGCAACGTGGCCAATCTCGCATGAGTGCCCGCAAGGTCGAGCAGGACATCGCGGCGCCTCATCCGCGCGAAACCACCGTCTGGTTCGGCCATCGCGATGCCGAGATGGCGCTGCTGGAGGCGTATCGCGGCGGGCGCATCCCGCACGCCTGGCTGATCGGCGGCGCGCAGGGCATCGGCAAGGCGACACTGGCCTATCGAATGGCGCGCTTCGTGCTAGCCCATCGCGATCCGCTGGCGCCGTCGGTGCAGCGCGCCGAAACGCTGCAGATCGAGCCCACGGATCCGGTCGCGCGCCATGTCGCGGCCGGTGCCCATGGGGGCCTGCTTACGCTGGAGCGCACCCTCAACGACAAGGGTGTGATGCGCACCGTGATCACCGTCGACGAGACCCGGGAGACGATCGGGTTTTTCGGCTCGACCGCGGCGGTGGAGGGCTGGCGGGTCTGCATCGTCGATACCGTCGATGAACTCAATCCCAATGCCGCCAACGCGCTGTTGAAGATTCTCGAGGAGCCGCCGCGGCAATCGCTGTTCCTTCTGGTCAGCCACGCTCCCGCGCGGGTGCTGCCGACGATCCAGTCGCGCTGCCGCAAGCTGCCGTTGCGGCCGCTCGCTACCTCCGACGTCGTCGCCGCCGCCGCGGCGGCTGCCGACATCGCGGTCGACGATCCCGCCCTCGGCGAGGCCGCGGAAGCGGCGGAGGGCAGCGTGGCGCGGGCGCTGACGCTGCTCGGCGGCGACGCCCTGAAATTGCATCAGCGGACCGCGGCGCTGTTGGCGACCCTGCCGCGAGTCGACCCGCGCGAACTGCATGCGCTCGGCGACGCGCTCGGCGGCAGCGACCGGGTGGCGCTGGCGGCGTTCATCGACAGCGTCGAACGCTGGATCAGCGCGCGGCTGCGCGCCGACGACGCCAATGCCAACGCCAACCTGCCCCGCCTTGCACGGCTGGCGGAGGTGTGGGAAAAGATCAGCCGCGCCGCGCGCGACACCGAATCATACAATCTTGAGCGAAAACCACTGGTTTTCTCGGTGTTCGGGATGCTTGCGGAAGCAATGCGATAGGCACTCGTCGCTATCACCTCCCGGCAATCCGGTTCGACCGATAAAGGAAATTGTGGTGGCGACAGCTAAGAAGGCTTCCAGGAAAACAAGGACGAAGAAGGTCCGCAAGGCCCCCCGAGGCCGCGCCAGCAAGGTGGCGGCCACGAAAAAGCGCGCCGGGCGCGTGGTGAGGAAAGCCAAGAAGCGGACCAGGAAAACGGCCAAGAGAACAATAAAGAGAACGGCAAAGAAGACGACGAAGCGCACGCCAAAGCCGGTTGCCAAGAAGGCCGCTCACCAGAAGATCGCCAGCAAGAAAGCCGCCGGCAAGCCGGCGAAAAAATCCGCCGGCACCGCGAGATCGAACAGGACGGTTTCAGCGCCGAAACCAGCGCCCGTTGCCAAGACAGCGCGAAAGCGTGTGAGACAGGTTGCTGCGATGGCGACCGCGCCAGCGTCGGTCGACAACAAGTTTTATATCACCACTGCGATCGCTTACCCGAACGGCGTGCCGCATATCGGCCACGCCTATGAGGCGATCGCGACCGATGCGCTGGCTCGCTTTCAGCGGCTCGACGGCAAGGACGTGTTTTTTCTCACCGGAACGGACGAGCATGGCCTGAAGATGGTCCAGACCGCGGAAGCCGAGAAGCTGCCGACGCTGGACGTCGCGACCCGCAATGCCGAGCGATTCAGGGACATGGACGAGCGTCTCAACGTCTCGTTCGACCGCTTCATCCGCACGACCGAAGAACAGCATCACCGCTCCAGCCAGGAAATCTGGAAGCGGATGGCGGCCAACGGCGACATCTATCTCGACAGCTATGCCGGCTGGTACTCAGTGCGTGACGAGGCCTATTACGCCGAGGACGAAACCGTTGTCGGCGAAGACAATGTGCGGCGCGGGCCGCAGGGCACGCCGGTCGAGTGGGTCGAGGAGGAGAGCTATTTCTTCAAACTGTCGGCCTATCAGGACAGGTTGCTGAAGCTCTACGACACGCAACCGGATTTCATCGGACCGGACTCGCGCAAGAACGAAGTGGTCAGCTTCGTCAAAAGCGGATTGCGGGACCTGTCGATTTCGCGAACCACGTTCGACTGGGGTGTCAAGGTTCCCGGCGACCCCGAACATGTCATGTATGTCTGGGTCGACGCCCTGACCAACTATATCACCGGCGTCGGCTTTCCCGACGAGGGCGACGCCCACTGGCGCTACTGGCCGGCCGACCTTCATGTCATCGGCAAGGACATCATCCGTTTCCACGCGGTGTACTGGCCGGCGTTCCTGATGTCGGCTGGAATTCCGTTGCAGAAGCGCGTCTATGCCCACGGCTTCCTGTTCAGCCGCGGCGAGAAAATGTCGAAGTCGCTCGGCAACGTCGTCGACCCGTTCAACCTCGCCGACCAGTACGGCGTCGATCAGGTGCGCTACTTCTTCCTGCGCGAGGTGCCGTTCGGGCAGGACGGCAACTATAATCACGAAGCGATCGTCGCCCGCATCAATGCCGACCTCGCCAACGATCTCGGCAATCTGGCGCAGCGCTCGCTGTCGATGATTGCGAAGCAGCTTGACGGCGTATTGCCGGAGCCCGCCGAGTTCAGCGCCAGCGACAGCGCGATCCTGGCTCAGGCCGACGGCATGCTGGAGCTCGCGCGCACGGCAATGGCGACCCAGCAGATTCATCAGGCGCTCAACGCGGTCTGGGCCGTGGTGGCCGAAGCCAACCGCTATTTCGCGGGCGAGGCGCCCTGGGCGCTGGCGAAAACCGATCCGGCGCGTCAGCGCACGGTGTTGTACGTCACCGCCGAAGTGGTCCGCCAGGTCGCCATTCTGACGCAACCTGTGATGCCGGCCTCTTCGGCGAAGATGCTCGATAGCCTCGGCATTCCCGGTGCGACCAGCTCGCGTAACTTTGCGGCACTTGGTACGCGGATCAAGGCAGGCACCAAGCTGCCGGCGCCGACCGGAATCTTTCCGCGCTACGTCGAACCGACCGCCGGCTGAACGGTTCAATTGCCATGCTCGTCGACAGCCACTGCCATCTCGATTTCCCAGATTTCGCCGACGATCTCGACGGCATCGTCGCGCGCGCGGAAACCGCGGGTATCGGACGCATCGTCACCATCTCCACGCGGGTGCGGCGTCTGGCTGGATTGATCGCGATCGCGGAGCGGTTTCCGAGCGTCTATTGCTCGGTCGGCACCCATCCGCATCACGCCGACGAGGAGGACGGGATTGCCGCGGCCGAACTGATCGAGCTGACCAGGCATCCCAAGGTCGTGGCGCTGGGCGAGGCGGGCCTCGACAATTTCTACGACAACGGCTCGCCGGAAGCGCAGGAGCGCGGCTTTCGCGCCCACATCGCCGCCGCCCGCGCCACCGGCCTGCCGCTGGTGATCCATACCCGAGATGCCGACGAGGCCTGCGCCCGCGTTCTCGAGGATGAAATGGCCAAAGGCCGCTTTCGCGCGGTGCTGCATTGTTACACCGGCGGACGCGAACTCGCGCTGAAAGCGATCGCGCTCGGGCTGTCGGTTTCCTTCACGGGTATTCTGACCTTCAAGAAGTCACAGGCCTTGCGCGATCTCGCGGCCGAGCTTCCGGCCGATCGCATCATGGTGGAAACCGACGCGCCCTATCTGGCGCCCGGCAAATTCCGGGGCAAGCGCAACGAGCCGTCTTACGTCGTCGAAATCGCCAAGGTGCTGGCGGAGACCCGCGGCGTTTCGCTGGATGAGATTTCGCGCCAGACCACGGAGAATTTCTTCCGCCTGTTCAGCAAGGTGCCGCCTCCGAAAGCTGTGGCATGACGCTGACGCTGACAGTCCTCGGCTGCGGATCCTCGGCCGGCGTTCCGCGTCCCGCACTCGGTTGGGGCGCTTGCGATCCCAACAATCCGAAGAACCGCCGCCGCCGCTGCTCGCTGCTGGTCGAACGCGCCGGGGAGGGCGGCATCACCCGGATCGTGATCGACACCTCGCCTGACCTGCGCGAGCAGTTGATCGACGCCGGTGTCGATCATATCGACGCGGTATTCCTGACGCATGAGCACGCCGACCAGACCCATGGGATCGACGACCTCCGTTCGGTCGTGATGCACCAGCGCCGTCGCATTCCGGTCTATCTCAACCAGTCGACGGCCGACCATATCCTGTTGCGGTTCTCTTATTGTTTCGTCAGGCCGCCGGGCAGCGAGTATCCGCCGATTCTGGAACATCACGCCATCGAGTCTGGCGAGAGCCGCACGATCGAAGGGAAGGGCGGTCCCGTGACGATCTCCGCGTTCCTGCTCCGGCACGGCAATATTACGGCGCTCGGCTACCGCATCGGCGACGCCGCCTACACGCCCGATCTCAGCGACATCCCCGATGCGAGCTGGCCACAGCTAAAGGATCTCAAGCTCTGGATCATCGACGGGCTGCGCTATGCCGGGCACCCCAGCCATTTCAGCGTCAACGACGCACTGGCATGGATCGACCGCTTCAAGCCGCGCAGGGCCATCATCACCAACATGCATGCCGATCTGGATTACGAGGTGCTGCGACAAAGCCTGCCAAGGGGGGTGATACCGGCGTTCGACGGCATGCAGCTGACGCTGGAGCAGGCGGGATAGGCTGGTACTGGCTATGTGAAATACGTGAGTTGGTGGCTGCCCATGCTTCGAGACGCTCGCGCCGCTCGCTCCTCAGCATGATGGTGTTGTGTTTCAGCACGTTGAACCTCATCCTCTGTGATTCCAGGGCTGAAGGGGCTGCCGGCCACAATGGCACAATACTTGCTCAAGACTGCTTTTGTATAACCACCATGTTGGTTTAACGTACCAAACCGGTTGCGGCGCGAGAATGGGGGACTGATTGACACAGCGTGCTGACGACCTGCCGGCTGCGGGATTCCTTAGGCGTGCTCTTGACGGTCTCTATCTTGGCGCCGGCTACGCGGCCGGCATTTTCCTTCTCCTGATCTTTGCGATCATGATGGTGATGTCGGTCGGGCGGCAGTTCGCGCTCAATATTCCTGCGGGCGATGATTTTGCATCCTGGTGCATGGCCGCGATGTCGTTTCTCGGTCTCGCCCACACCTTCAAGCGCGGGGAAATGATCCGCGTCGGCATGCTGCTGGAACGGCTGCGCGGGCGAGCGAAGCAGATCGCCGAGATCGTTGCGCTCACCATCGCGGCGGGCTTCGTGCTCTACTTTACACGCCACGCGGTGCAAATGACCTACGACTCCTGGCGCTTCAACGACATGGCGCAGGGCGTCGTCGCGCTTCCCCTGTGGATACCGCAACTGGGCTTTGCCGGCGGTCTCGCGATCCTGTCGATCGCGCTGATCGACGAACTGGTCAACGTCATCAGGGGCGGGCGGCCGAGCTACGAGAAGGGTTCGCCGGACGAGACCCCGGACGAATTCCTCGAACGCATCGCGCAGGGCGGCGGAGGTTGAGCATGTACAACCTCGGCATGGTGGAGCTGGCGTTCGTCCTGCTCGGCGTGATGGTCGTGCTGCTGGCCAGCGGCGTCTGGATCGCCGTTGCGCTCGGGCTGGTCGGTTTCGCAGCGATGGCGCTCACCACGAATGTCCCGCTGGGCACCGTGCTTGCCACCACGACCTGGAGTTCCAGCGCATCCTGGACGCTGGCCGCGCTGCCGTTGTTCATCTGGATGGGGGAGATCCTGTTCCGCACCAAACTTTCGGAAGAGATGTTTCGCGGGCTGTCGCCCTGGGTGCAATGGCTGCCCGGGCGGCTGACGCATGTGAACGTCATCGGCTGCGGCATCTTCGCGGCGGTATCGGGCTCCTCGGCCGCGACGTGCGCGACCATCGGCAAGATTGCTTTACCCGAACTCGACAAGCGCGGTTACGACAAGAACCTCAGTCTCGGCTCGCTGGCCGGTTCAGGTACGCTTGGCCTGCTGATCCCGCCATCGATCCCGATGGTGGTCTATGCGGTGACTGCGAACGTGTCGGTGCTCCAGGTATTCCTTGGCGGATTCCTGCCGGGCCTGCTCGTGATGGCGCTTTATTCCGGCTACATCATCGTCTGGTCGCTCCTTAATCCCGGTAAGGTTCCGCCGCGCGATCCTCCGATGTCGTTCCGCCTGAAAATGCGGGAATCCGCCAAGCTGTTTCCCTGCCTCCTGCTCATCTTCGCGGTGTTTCTTTCGCTGGTACTCGGCTTCGCGACTGCGACCGAATGCGCGGCGTGGGGCGTTTCCGGCGCGCTCCTGCTGGCGTGGTGGAGCGGCACGCTGACCCGCAAGAATTTCTTCGACAGCGTGATGAGCGCGACCCGCCTGACCTGCATGATCATGCTGATCCTGGCCGGCGCGGCCTACACCACGGCGGCGATGGCTTACACCGGCATACCGGCGGGGCTCGCCCAATGGGTGAAGGGGCAAGACCTGACGCCGAGCATGCTGGCACTGTATCTCAGCGTCATGTACATCATTCTCGGATGTTTGATCGACGGCATCTCGATGATTGTTCTCACCGCCGTTATTGTGCTGCCGATGGTCAAGGAGGCCGGATTCGATCTGATCTGGTTCGGCATCTATCTCATCATCCATGTCGAGATGGCGCAGATCACGCCGCCGGTCGGGTTCAACTTGTTCGTGCTGCAGAATATGAGCGGGCGCGACACCCTCACGGTCGCGCGGGCGGCATTTCCGTTTTTTGTTCTGCTGCTTGCGACCGTATTCATCATCACCGAGTATCCCCAGATCGTGCTGTATCTGCCCAAGCTCGCTTTTCCCGACTGAACCCGCTAGTCTTTCCCGATCATCCTCGAGGAGTAGTTCGATGAAGTCCCGTTTAACTGGCTTATGTCTCGTTGCCGGTCTCGCCCTGGCCGCAGCGCCGGCCCTGGCGCAAACGAAATGGAACCTGCCGGCCGCGTACGCCCCCGACAATCCGCACTCGGAAAATCTCGTGGCCTTCGCCAAGGACGTCGATGCCGCCACATCGGGAAAACTCCAGATTACGGTCCACCCGGCCGCGTCGCTGTTCAAGGCGCCCGATATCAAGCGCGCGGTGGCGACCGGACAGGCGCAGATGGGCGAGGTGTTGCTCTCGATCCACGAGAACGAGGACCCGATATTCGGTCTCGATGTCGTGCCGTTTCTCTCCACCAGCTACCCGGCGGCGATGAAACTGTATCAGGCGTCGAAAGCGACCATCGCCAAGAAGCTGGAAGCCCAGGGCCTTATGCTGCTGTTCGCCGTGCCATGGGCGCCGCAAGGCGTTTACGCCAACAAGCCGCTCGCCACCATCGAGGATCTCAAGGGCATGAAGTGGCGCGCCTACAATGTCGGCACGACACGAATCGGCGAACTGGTCGGCGCACAACCGGTCACGGTGCAGGCGGCCGAGCTGCCGCAGGCGCTCGCCACCGGCGTGGTGAATGCTTTCATTACTTCCGGCGGCACCGGTTACGACTCGAAGGTGTGGGAGTCCCTGAAGTATTTCTATGATGTACAGGCATGGCTTCCGAAGAACTTCACTTTCGTCAACAAGGCCGCGTTCGACGCGCTCGACAAGCCGACTCAGGAAGCCATCCTGAAGGCGGCTGCGACCGCGGAGACACGCGGCTGGAAAGCGTGGGAAGCCAAGAGCAACTGGTATCTCGATCAGCTCAAGGCCAAGGGCATGACGGTCGAGCCGCCGGGCCCGGCGCTGAAGGCGGGTTTCCAGAAGATCGGCGAACAGCTGACCGCCGACTGGCTGAAGAAGGCGGGAGCCGAGGGCCAAGCCCTGGTCGAGGCCTACAAGAAGATGTGAGGAGGGCGGCCCACGTCCTCGGCGCGTCGTCCCGGCGGAAAGCCGGGACGACGAACTAAGCCGTTATCGCCTTGGCCGAGTCCACCTGATTGCGCAGCATGAACTTTTGAATCTTGCCCGTGGACGTCTTCGGTATCGGCCCGAACACCACCGCCTTCGGCGTCTTGAAGCCGGACATCTGGCTGCGGCAGAACGCGATGATCTCGGCCTCGGTGGCGCGCGCGTTTTCCTTCAATTCGACGAACGCACAGGGCACTTCGCCCCATTTGGAATCGGGCTTTGCCACCACCGCCGCGAACAGCACGGCGGGGTGTTTGTACAACACGTCCTCGACCTCGACCGAACTGATGTTCTCTCCGCCTGAGATGATAATGTCCTTGGAGCGGTCCTTGATGATGACATAGCCGTGCTCGTCGAGCACGCCGAGATCGCCGGTGTGGAACCAGCCGCCGGCAAAGGCTTCCTGAGTGGCCTTCTCGTTCTTCAGGTACCCCTTCATCACGATATTGCCGCGAAACATCACTTCGCCGATGGTCTCGCCGTCGCGCGGCACCTCGCGCATGGTTTGGGGGTCGAGCACGGTGACGGCTTCCTGCAGCGGGTAGGGCACGCCCTGCCGGCGCTTCAGCTGCGCGCGCTGGTCGGCCGGGAGATCATCCCAGCCCGGCTGCTCCGCGCAGACCGACGCCGGGCCATAGACCTCGGTCAGGCCGTAGACATGGGTCAGCTTGATGCCGATGCTTTCGGCGCCTTCCAGCACTGCCACCGGAGGTGCGGCGCCCGCGATCAGGCCGACAACCGGCCGCGCGACTCTGTCCCTCGGTGCGCCCGGCGCGTTGATGAGCGTATTGTAGACGATCGGCGCGCCGGCCATGTGGGTGACGCCGTGCCTTTTGATCAGCTCGAAGATCTTGCCTGGATCGACCTTGCGCAGGCAGACGTTGATGCCGGCCGAAGCCGCGATGGTCCAGGGAAAGCACCAGCCGTTGCAGTGGAACATCGGCAGGGTCCAGAGATAGACCGGATGCTGGCCGAGCTCGCCTGCGAGGATGTTGCTGACGGCGTTAAGGTAGGCGCCGCGGTGGTGGGTCACCACGCCCTTGGGGTTGCCTGTGGTGCCCGAAGTATAGCTGAGCGCGATGGCGTCCCATTCGTCGGCCGGCAGCCGTGCGACGAAGTTTTCGTCGCCCTGCGCCAACGCGGCCTCGTATTCGAGTTCGCCGATCCGCTGGCCGCCGGCGAACGCCGCATCGTCGACGTCGAGGACGAGGGGTCTTGGGCCCTTCATCTGGGGAAGCGCTTCGCGGATGACGCCGGCGAATTCCGGATCGACCAGGATGATTTTGGCGCCGCCATGATCGAGCTGGAAGGCGATCGAGGACGCATCGAGCCGGATGTTGAGCGCGTTGAGTACGGCGCCGGCCATCGGCACCGCGAAATGCAGCTCGTTCATCGCGGGGATGTTCGGCAACATCGCCGCGACCGTGTCGCCGTTGCCGATGCCTCGGTCCGCGAGGTACGAGGCAAAACGCCGGCAGCGCGCATGGGTCTGCGACCAGGTGAAGCTGCGGCCTTCATAGACGGCGCTGACGTGATCGGGATAGACGGCGGCGGTGCGCCGAATAAAACTCAGCGGCGTCAGCGCCACGTAGTTGGCGGGCTTCTTGTCCAGACCGACGCTGTATTGGCCTTCGGTGCTCATCTTTCTTGCCTCCCGTCACTTCGTTCTGGTCGTTCTGCGCAGCTTATTCCAGCAGCGTCGCCGAGCCAGAAGTTTCCGGCCCAATGCCGCTGAAACCCCGTTTGCCGAAGGACCGTTGTCACATCGATTATCGAAAAACAGGAGAAATCTCATCTAAGTATCTGCAAAAACTTGTGTAAATTGATATTCCATAATATACCTTATGCGAATCTGAGATATGGGTGTTCACAGCAGTTGATGAAGCATCGGCCGGTGCCATTCTTACTATGCATGGGGTTGTTTTCGCGATTTTTGATTCAGGGCTGCTCTACCGCCCCCTGAACGTCGGCTTGCGCCGCCCCAGGAACGCTGCGACGCCCTCCTTGTGGTCCTCGCTGAGACTGGCCAGCGCGAACTGGTCGATGTCCATGTGGCTGGCGAGGTCGTCGAGTGCATGGGCCAGCCGGTTGACCGTTAGCTTGGTCATGGCGACCGACAGCGGCGGCTGGGCAGCGACCTTGGCGGCAAGCCGCATCGCGGCGTCGAAGGCGCTGCCGGGATCGGCCACCTCCTCCACCAGGCCCCAGTCAAGGGCCTCGGCGGCCGAGATGCGCTGGTCGGCCAGGATCACCGCCTGCTTGGTGCGGGCCGGTCCGATCAGATGCAGCATGCGTGGCACGCTCTGCCAGCTCATGTTCATGCCGAGGCCGATCTCGGGCACCCGGAGATGACCGTCGCGGGCCATGACGCGAAAGTCCAACGCCACCGCCAGCGCCACGCCGCCGCCGATGCAAAACCCCTCGATGGCGCCGATCGTGATCTGCTCCATCTCCTGCCAGGCCCTGGTCAGCCGCGGTCCCAGTTTCAGGTGCCGCCGCAGCGCCCCCAGATCCATCGTGGCGCGCGACCGGCCTTCCGGGTCCTTGAGATCGAACCCGGCGGTGAACGCCTTGGCGCCGCCGGTCAGCACCACGACCGAGGTTTCGCCGTCGTCCTCGAAACTCCGCGCGGCGTCGGTGAGTTGACGCAGCGCCTCCGGCGACAGCGCGTTGATGCCGTCGCCGCGGTCGAAGCGCACCACGGCGATGCGCCCCTCGGGCCCCAGGCCCTTCTCGATGGTTACAAAGCCAGCCACGTCCGCGTCTCCCTGCCCGTCATGTCCTTGACGGCGTTGTCCTTGCGCCGAATGTTTGCCGAGTTTCCTACACCCGGGTGCGCTTCGCAAATCAGTGAAGTCCCTCGGGCCTCGACATACCCAGATTCTTGCGTATCTTCTGGATATGAGCAGCCATGACCACGACCACCATCACCACGATCACGACCATTCGGAATTGTCCGATACCGAGCTGCGGGTGCGCGCGCTCGAGACCATCCTGACCGAAAAAGGCTATGTCGATCCGGCCGCGCTCGATCTGTTGATCGAGACCTACGAGACCAAGGTCGGACCGCGCAACGGGGCGCGCGTGGTGGCTCGGGCATGGTCCGATCCGGCGTTTCGCGCCCGCCTGCTCTCGGACGCCACGCCGGCGATCTCTGAGCTCGGCTATGCCGGCCGCCAGGGCGAGCACATCGTAGCGGTCGAGAACACCCCTCACCTTCACAACATGGTCGTCTGCACGCTCTGCTCCTGCTATCCGTGGCCGGTGCTCGGACTGCCGCCGGTATGGTACAAGTCCGCGCCCTACCGCTCCAAGGCGGTCAAGGATCCGCGCGGCGTGCTCGCCGATTTCGGTTTTGACCTGCCTGACGGCACCGACATTCGTGTCTGGGATTCGACCGCGGAAATTCGCTATCTGGTGTTGCCGATGCGCCCGGCCGGCACCGAGGGTTGGAGCGAGCAGCGCCTCGCCGACCTCGTCACCCGCGACAGCATGATCGGCACCGGGCTACCGAAGCAACCGCACGAGGTCGCCTGATGGAGGGCGCGCACGATATGGGCGGCGTGGCCTGGTCCGGGCCGGTTCACCCCGAACCTGACGAGCCGGTGTTTCATGCCGAATGGGAGCGGCGCGCGTTCGCGATTACGCTGGCGATGGCCATGCCCGGCGGCTGGAACATCGACATGTCGCGCTTTGCCCGCGAGAACCGGCCGCCCGAGGACTATCTAAGCAAGAGCTATTACGAGATCTGGCTCGCGGGCCTCGAGCGGCTGATGCTGGAACGCGGGCTGGTCGCGGCGGACGAGATCGAGACCGGCAAGCCGCTGCATCCGACAAAACCGGTGGCGAGGACGCTGTCGCCTGACGGTGTCGCGGCGATGTTGCATCGGGGCGGACCGACCGAGCGCGAGGCCAAGAGCCCTGCCCTGTTCGCGGTCGGCGACCGCGTCCGCGCCAGGATGATCCATCCGCCGACCCATACGCGGCTGCCGCGTTACGTACGCGGGCATGTCGGCACCGTCGAATTGCTGCACGGCGTCCACGTGTTCCCGGACAGCAATTCGATGGGCCAGGAGAACCCGCAGTGGCTCTACACCGTGACCTTCGACGGGCGCGAATTGTGGGGACCCGATGGCGACGCCACGGTGAAGACGTCGGTCGATGCCTGGGAATCCTATCTGGAGCCCGCCTGATGCCGCTCGATCCCAGAGCCACCATCGATGCTACCCGCGCCGTGCCGGGCATACCCCGCGACGCCGATGGCCCGGTGTTTCGCGAACCTTGGGAAGCGCAGGCCTTCGCCATGGCGCTGGCGCTGCATGCCCGCGGCCTGTTCAGCTGGAATGAATGGGCGGCCGCGCTGGCGGACGAGATCAAGCGCGCGCAGGCCGCCGGCGATGCCGATACCGGCGATACCTATTACCGCCACTGGCTGGCAACGCTGGAAAGGCTGATCGCCGACAAGGGCGTCGCGACCCCGGCGACCCTGCACCGCTACCGCGACGCCTGGGACCACGCCGCCGACCGTACCCCGCACGGCTCGCCGATCGTATTGATGCCGGAAGATTTCGTCGGCTAGGCGGTCGCGCCCACATACTCCCGCCAGCCCCTGGCGCGCAGCGCGCAGGCCGGGCATTCGCCGCAACCATAACCCCATTCATGCCGCGCGCCGCGTTCGCCGAGATAGCAGGTGTGGGAATGCTCGCGGATCAGGTCGACGAGCCCTGCCCCGCCGATGTCATGGGCCAGTTTCCATGTGCTGGCCTTGTCGAGCCACATCAGCGGCGTATGCAGTTCGAACGTCTTGTGCATGCCGAGGTTGAGCGCGGTCTGCAACGCCTTGATGGTCTCGTCGCGGCAGTCCGGATAGCCGGAATAATCGGTCTCGCACATGCCGCCGATGATATGGCTGATGCCGCGCCGGTAGGCCAAAGCTGCGGCGAATGTCAGGAACACCAGGTTGCGGCCGGGCACGAAGGTGTTGGGCAGGCCGTCTGCGCCCATGGCGATCGCGACATCGCGCGTGAGCGCAGTGTCGGAGATGTCGGCCAGGGTGGGAATATCAAGCGTATGGCTATCGCCGAGCTTTTCTGCCCAAGCCGGGCGCAGTGATCTCATGCCGTCGAGCAGGCGGCTACGGCATTCCAGCTCGATGGCGTGACGCTGCCCGTAGTCGAAGCCGAGCATTTCGACGCGTTCGAAGCGCTGCAGCGCCCAGGCAAGGCACGTGGCGGAATCCTGCCCGCCGGAAAACAACACCAGCGCGGTCTCGGTTCGGAGTGGGTCGCTCATGGCGTGCCCATAGCACTCATCGACCCCCGGGCCAATCGGTGGAAGGAGCGACCTGCCCGGCTCGTTTCGCTGGGATCGACGCCGCGGTTGCGGCATAAGGCCTGATCCTCTCTCCGGCTTTTGGTAGCGCCATGACCCCTTCCCGCCATATTTCACGCCTGCTCGACATCATGGCGGCGCTGCGAACGCCCGGCAGCGGCTGTCCGTGGGATCTCGAACAGAGTTTTGCGACCATCGCGCCCTACACCATCGAGGAAGCCTACGAGGTTGCCGACGCCATCGCGCGCGGCGATCTCGACGATCTCAAGGACGAACTCGGCGATCTCCTGCTGCAGGTGGTGTATCACGCCCGCATGGCCGAGGAGCAGGATGCGTTCGCGTTCGGCGACGTGGTCGAGGCGGTCACGCGCAAGATGATCCGACGGCATCCGCACGTCTTCGCCGACAAGGATGGTCGGCTGGCGCCGGTCGGCGTCAAGAGCGCGTGGGACCGCATCAAGGCCGAAGAGAGAGCCGAACGTGCCGCGCGGCGTACCGCCGGAGAGAATTCGCACACGTCCCTGCTGTCGGGCGTCAAGGCGGGGCTACCGGCGTTGTCGCGCGCGATGGAATTGCAACGCAAGGCGTCCAGCGTCGGCTTCGACTGGAACGATCCCCGCGAAGTGCTGCGAAAAATCCGCGAGGAAGCCGACGAGATCGAGGCCGCGCTCGATGGCGGCGACGCCAAGCAACTTGCCGAGGAAACCGGCGATCTCTTATTCGCGCTGGTCAATCTGGCGCGGCATGTCGGCGCCGATCCCGATCTGGCGCTGCGCGGCACCAACGCCAAGTTCGAACGCCGTTTCGGCTACATCGAGCACACCTTGGCGGCCCGCGGGCGTTCGCTGGAGGAGGCCTCGCTTGCGGAGATGGATGCGTTGTGGAACGAGGCCAAAGGCCAGGAATAACCATCTCGGGACGCGATCTCAGCGTTACCGGGGACGAAAGCTACATCGGGTGCGGCACCGCGTCGAAACGGTTCACCACCATGTCGCGTTTCGTCTCATCGACTCGAACGGTCATCTCGAAACGCCCGTCGCGCAGCGTCTTGGCGAGCACTTCCGCATTGCGATGCAGCCAGCTGATGCCGGCTCCGTCGGAGGCGTCGATCGACAGGTCCAGCGTCATCCGGGTTGCCGCCAGCCGATCCTCGATCGCCGTCAATAGCGCATCTATCCCCTCGCCGGTCTCGGCCGAGACCAGGAAGCATGCACGCTCCGGCGGACGGCGGGCAGCTATGTTTTGCAGATTTTCCCGCATCTGGGGGTCGAAGCGATCAATCTTGTTCCAGACTTCGAGAATGCGACCGGCATCCGGGTCAATGCCGAGTTGGCGCAGCACGGTATCGACGTCGCGCTGCTGGGCTTCGGCATCCCCATGTGAGATATCGCGGACGTGCAGAATCACGTCGGCTTCCAGCACTTCCTCCAGCGTTGCTCGAAACGCCGCCACCAGTTGCGTCGGCAAATTGGAGATGAAGCCCACGGTATCCGACAGCATCGCCTTGCCGCCATGCGGCAGCTCAAGTGCGCGCAAGGTCGGATCCAGTGTCGCGAACAGCATGTCAACCGCCTGCACGTCGGCGCGGGTCAGGCGGTTGAACAGCGTCGACTTTCCGGCGTTGGTGTAGCCGACCAACGCTACGACGCGATACGGCACCCGCTTGCGTCCCTCGCGATGCAGCCGCCGCGTCGCCTGAACTTTCCGGAGTTCGCTCTCGAGCCGAGTTATGCGATCGCCGATCAAACGCCGGTCGGCTTCAATCTGCGTTTCACCGGGCCCCCCCATGAATCCAAAACCGCCGCGCTGGCGCTCCAGATGGGTCCAGGAGCGCACCAGCCGGCTGCGCTGATAGTTTAAATGCGCAAGTTCGACCTGCAACGCGCCTTCCTTGGTCTTGGCGCGGCGGCCGAAGATTTCGAGGATAAGGCCGGTACGGTCGAGCACCTTGGTGTTCCAGGCCTTTTCGAGATTGCGTTGCTGGATCGGCGACAGCGCGCAATCCATCACCACGAGTTCGATTTCGTGCCCGGTGATAAGCCCGACGATCTCCTCGACCTTTCCCTTGCCGAGATAGGTCGCAGGCCTGATCTGGCTGACCGGGGCGATCAGCGCGTCCGCGATCGCAAGGTCAATGGCGCGCGCCAGGCCGACGGCTTCCTCCAACCGCGCCTCGGAATTGCGCATGGCATGCGAAACCGCCGATGCGTCCGGTTCACCGCGACGCACACGCAGATAGGGGCCGATGACGACCACCCGCCCTGAGTCTTTACCCCCTGCCGACCGCGGACGGTCGGCGCCCCCTTCAGAATTTCGGGGTTCCAATCAGATCACTCTCAAGCCGGAGCATCCTCGCCGCCCTCGAACAGCTGGATCGGAGCGCCCGGCATGATGGTCGAAATCGCGTGCTTGTAGACAAGCTGCGAATGACCGTCGCGTCGCAGCAGCAGGCAGAAATTGTCGAACCAGGTGACAATGCCCTGCAGCTTCACTCCATTGACCAGAAAAATCGTGAGGGGCGTCTTGGTCTTACGAACGTGATTAAGGAAGGTGTCCTGTAGATTTTGTGCGCGGTCTGCCGCCATTGTTTTTGTCCCGCAGTCTTGTTTGCTTCTTTTTATTGAACCGATGGCTGCTCTCTCGCGGAGCTGTCCCCCGGTTGCCGGCTTCCCCTGAGATCCCCCTCCGAGGGCGCGGCAGTATGATTAGAAGGCAGGTGCGCTTTTTAGGCAAGTCAGTTCGCGCGTCCGACGGCCAGAACACCGGTGCATTTCCGGGTAAAAGCCAGGAAAGGGGCGACATTTCTCAAGCAAATGCATGGAATGAACACGCCAGGCGTCCTAGCCGACACCTAGCGCCTTGAGCTTGCGATGCAGCGCCGAACGCTCCATGCCGACGAATTCCGCCGTGCGAGAGATGTTGCCAGAGAAACGGCTGATCTGCGCGATCAAATAGTCACGCTCGAACACTTCCCGCGCCTCCCGCAGCGGCAGACCCATGATGTGTTCGCCATTGTTGCTGGTCGGCATCGCCGGCACCATCGAGCCCACATCCTGCGGCAGCATGTCGGCCGTGATGATGACCTCCGGACCTCCGCTCGCCAGAATCATCACCCGTTCGACGTTGTTGCGAAGCTGGCGCACGTTTCCGGGCCAGACATGCGACTGCAGTACCGCCATCGCATCCTGGCCGATCTGGCGTTTCGGCAATCCGGTCGCGGCCGAGATCTGATCCATGAAATAGTCGATCAGTTCGGGGATATCCTCGCGCCGCTCCGAAAGCGGCGGCACCCGGATCGGCACCACCGACAACCGGTGATAGAGATCCTCGCGGAACCGGCCTTCCGCGATCTCTTCCTCTAGGTTCCGCGCCGTCGATGAAATGATACGCACGTCGACATGGACCTTGGCGGTGCCGCCCGAACGCTGGAAGGTCTGGTCGACGAGCACGCGCAGGATCTTGTTCTGGGTCTCCCGCGGCATGTCGCCGATTTCGTCGATGAACAGGGTGCCGCCATGGGCCTCCTCCAGTGCACCCGCCTTGCGCTGCTGCTCGCCGTTGGACTGCTCGATGCCGAATAGTTCGACTTCCATGCGCTCCGGCGTGATCGCCGCGGCGTTGATGACGACGAACGGTCCCTCGGTACGGGCCGATGCGTTGTGCAGCGTACGCGCCGCCAGTTCCTTGCCGGCGCCGGATGGGCCGACGATCAGGATGCGGCTGTTGGCCTTGGCGGCCCGCTCGATGGTCTGGCGCAGCTGGTTCATGCAGGCCGAGCGTCCTGTCAGCACACTGGCGGCCGGCGCCAGCTGCTTGAGTTCCTTCACCTCGCGCTTCAGCCGCGAGGTCTCCAGGGCCCGCGTCGCCACCAGAATCAACCGGTCCGACTTGAAGGGTTTTTCGATGAAGTCGTAGGCGCCGCGCTTGATCGCCGCCACCGCGGTCTCGATGTTTCCGTGCCCCGAGATCATCACCACCGGCACGTCGGCGTGATCCTTCTTGATCTGCTCGAGCAACTGCAGGCCGTCGAGCTTGCTGCCCTGCAGCCAGATGTCGAGAAACACCAGGTTCGGCCGCCGATTGGCGATTTCCGCCAGTGCCGAATCGCTGTCGCGCGCGGTCCGGGTGGTGAAACCTTCATCGTCGAGAATGCCTGCAACCAGATCGCGAATATCGGCTTCGTCATCGACAATTAAAATGTCATTGGCCATGGATCGCCCCTGTCTCGTCAGTTGCCCGTTGCGGCTTCGATTTTTGTTTCATTGTCCGTCGTGTCCGGATTGGTCGGTTCGCGGGCCCCGATGGTTTCAGAGACCGGCTGCCTTGTTTCCGCCGCCGGCTCCCTGGTCTCGGCCTTCGGCGCCTGGCCCGATATGGCGAACCGCAGCCGCATCCAGGCGCCGCGCTGACCCGGCCTGATATCCGCGGCATCGTGGAGCTCGATCTTGCCGCCGTGGTCTTCCAGAACCCGGCCAACGATGGCCAGGCCAAGTCCTGTGCCCTTTTCCCGCGTCGTAACGTACGGTTCGAGCAGGCGCGCCCGGCTCACCTTCGGCAGCCCGATGCCGTTGTCGATGACGTCGATGACGATGTCGTCGCCCTCGCGGGCGGCGATCACCTCGATACGCCCCTTGCCCAGCTCCTCCGCCGGTACGGCTTCGATGGCCTCGGCGGCGTTCTTGATGATGTTGGTCAGTGCCTGCGAAATCAGCCGCCGATCGAACTGCGCCCGCATCGGGGTTTCCTTGATCTCGGCTTCGAGATCGATGTCGGGATGCCCGACCCGCATCAGGAACACGGCCTGCCGCACGGTGTCGGCGACGTCCTCGCCCTCCATGACGGGTTTCGGCATTCGTGCGAAGCGCGAGAATTCATCCACCATCCGCCTGATATCGTCGACTTGGCGCACGATAGTGTCGGTGCATTGTTCGAAGATCGCCTTGTCCTCGGTGATGACCTTGCCGAATTTGCGGCGGATGCGTTCAGCCGAAAGCTGGATCGGCGTCAGCGGATTCTTGATTTCGTGCGCGATGCGGCGAGCCACGTCGCCCCATGCCGAAGTCCGCTGCGCTGAAACCAGCTCGGTTATGTCGTCGAGCGTGATGATGTAGCTGTCGCGCGAATGGCTGGTCTGCTCGGCGCTGACCCGCACCGAAAGATTGCGCTCATGGCCGTCGCGGAGAAGCGTGATCTGGCCCTGTACCAGCCGCTGGGTGCCCTCGCGCGCGGCCTTCATCATGTCGTCGAGTTCGGGCAGCACATCCGACAGCGGGTGGTCAAGCGTCTCCGATTCCGCATGACCGATAAGCTTTTCGGCGGAGCGATTGAGAATGCCGACGTTGCCCGCGGCATCGACGCCGATGATGCCGGCGCTCGCCGACGACAATACCGCCTCGATGAACCGGCGGCGGCTGTCGATCAGGTCGCTGGCGCTAACCAGCTCGTCGCGCTGGGTGCGGAGCTCCTGCGTCATCTTGTTGAACGTTTCGCCGAGCTGGGCGAGATCACCCTCCGATTTGTGGACCGGCACCTGAACATGCAGATCGCCGGTCGAGACGATGTTGGCGGCGCTCATCAGCCGCCGGATCGGCGCGACCAGCCAATTGGCGAAATTCAACCCGATCAGAACCGAGGCCATCAGGATGGTCAGCGCGATCACCGCGAACATCAGCGCGAACGCCACCTGAATGCCTAGCTTGCGCGATTCCATTTGGGCGTATTCGGCGACGCTGGCCTGCGTCTGCCTGAGCTGCGCGACCACGCGGGGATCGAGCAGTCGGGCGACATAGAGGAAGGTGTCGTTGAAGGAGCGCAGCCGGATCACGGCGGCGACGTAATTCGCTTCGGTGAACACCGCGATCTGCGGCTCGGTTTCATCGACGCCGCTGAGGAATTCCGGGGCCGGCGTCGTGAAGGCCTGCTCGATGCCGGTTTGCGCCGTCTCCAGGATATTGCGGTCCTTGTCGATCAGCATGGCGCCCGGCAGGTTGCGCGAGGCCGCACTTGCGGTCAAAAGCCGGCGAAAGGTTCCGCGGTCCTGGTCGAACAGCGGCCGGGCGTTGGCTATATCGTTGGCCATTCCCAGAATATCGCCGCGGATGGCCTGCGCGTGTTCGTGCAGATAGGCGTTGGCCACGATGAGCGAATTCTGGATCACCTCGCGCGTCGGACCTGAAAACAACCGGTCGAGACCGCGGTCGATGGTGATGTTGGCGACGACCGCCACCAGCACGGCTGGCAACACGGCGATGACGGAGAACAGGCTGACGATCTGAACGTGCAATCGCGCCGCTGCCCGACCGCGGCGGCGGGCCTGGACCACCTGCCAGACCTCGCGGACGATGATGCCGACCAGCAGCAGGATGGTCGCCGCATTGATCAGCAGGAACGAATAGACCACCTCGCGCGTCGGTTCGATCGGGGTCAGGCCGGTCAGCACGACGAAGGTCAGGAAGGCCGACAACAGCGCAATGGCGACCGCGAACGGTGCCAGCCACCTCCGCAGGGACGATCCCCTGGGTTCGGCAAGCGACGGATCGAGCGATGGGGCCGCGGTGTCTACGCTGGTCATTCCGGCAAGGTGAGCTGAAGGCCTTACGTCCGCCGGCAGCGGACTGATGCATTCATATCACATTGTTGCCGAATTGCGACAATTCCGCGGCGCACCTTGCCGTGGACATGCGCAGGTTCGACTTATGAGCGTATTCCGGATCGCGAAACCGCTAGCTCCCGCTCCGATAGACCTGAATGTCGAGGTCCCTGATTTTCTTGCGCAGCGTATTGCGGTTGAGGCCCAGCAGATCGGCGGCGCGGATCTGATTGCCGCGCGTTGCAGCCAAGGCGGCGGTGAGCAGCGGTATCTCGATTTCCTTGAGGATCCGGTGATAGAGCCCAGGCGGCGGCACGCCGTTGGGGAAGCCTGAGAAATGCGACGACAGATAGGCCTCGACCGCGCCGCCGAGATTGTCGATGCCGTGCTGAACGCTGCCGCCGGAGGTCACCGCCGGCGGCGCCAGTTCGCCGTCGATGACCGAACCGGTGATCACTTCCTGCGGATACAATGCCGCCAACCGGCGCGCGAGGTTCTCCAGTTCGCGCACGTTGCCGGGCCAGCGATGCTGCTTCAGGCGTTCCAGCGCCAGGCTATCGAGTTTCTTCGGCGGCAATCCGTCTTTCTCGGCCAGCGAGAAGAAATGCCGAATCAAATCGGGCAAATCTTCGATTCGCTCGCGCAGCGGCGGCAGACGCAGCGGCACGACGTTGAGGCGGAAGAACAGGTCCTCGCGGAACAGGCCCTGCTGAATCAGGATACGCAGGTCCTTGTTGCTCGCCGCGACAATGCGCACGTCGGTCTTGATCGGCGTACGGCCGCCGACGGTGGTGTATTCGCCCTGCTGCAGCACGCGCAGCAAGCGGGTCTGCGCTTCCATCGGCATGTCGCCGATTTCGTCAAGGAACAAGGTCCCGCCTTCGGCCTGCTCGAACCGGCCTGAGGCCCGGGTATTGGCGCCGGTGAACGCGCCGCGTTCATGCCCGAACAATTCCGATTCGATGAGATCGCGCGGGATCGCCGCCATGTTGACCGCGACGAACGGGCCGTTGCGCCGCTTGCCGTAATCGTGCAGCGCGCGGGCGACCAGTTCCTTGCCGGTCCCGGACTCGCCGGAGATCATCACGGTGAGGTCGGTCTGCATCAGCCGCGCCAGCACCCGGTAGATTTCCTGCATCGCGGGCGAGCGGCCGATCAGCGGAATCGAATCGAACTCGTTGTCGTCGGGACGGCTCGCCACCCGCTCCTTGGGCTCCGCCAGCGCGCGCCCGACGATGGTGATCAATTCCTTGAGGTCGAACGGCTTGGGCAGATATTCATAGGCGCCGCGCTCCGAAGCGCGAATAGCCGTCATGAAGGTGTTTTGCGCGCTCATCACGATAACCGGCAGATTGGGCCGCATCTTCTTGATCCGCGGCAGCAGATCGAAGGCGTTCTCGTCCGGCATCACCACGTCGGTAATGACGAGATCCCCCTCGCCCTGGCTCACCCAGCGCCACAGCGTCGCCGCGTTCCCGGTCAGTCGCACCTCATATCCGGCGCGCGAGAGAGCCTGGTTCAGAACCGTGCGGATGGCGGTGTCATCGTCGGCTACGAGTATGCTACCTGCGGGCATTGTCATTCCTCATCTGGAGTCCTGTGAGGCATGCGACGGCGTCCCCGTAACGCCATCGCGGTTGCTTTGGTCGAAATGCTGTTTGGTCGGATTGAACATTGGCAGCAGCACCCGGAAGGTGGTTTTCCGCGGCTGCGATTCGCATTCGATGATGCCGCCGTGATCACCGACGATCTTGGCCACCAGCGCAAGACCAAGGCCGCTGCCGGTCGGCTTGGTCGTGACGAACGGATCGAACAAGTTCGGAAGCAGGTCATCCGGCACGCCCGCGCCATTATCCCTGACGCAGAATTCGAGCGGCAGCGACACCCGCGATTTCTTGCCGGGCACCGAAAGGCGCACGCCGGGCCGGAACGCGGTGGTGAGTTGAATCTCTGCATCGCTGCCGAGATCGACCACGGCCTCGGCGGCGTTTTTCACCAGATTGAGAAAAACCTGGACCAGCTGGTCCTGGTTGGCCAGCACCGGCGGCAGCGACGGATCGTAATCCTCGACGAAGCGGATATTGCGCGCGAAGCCCGACTGGGCGAGCCGCTTGACGTGATCCAGCACGCTGTGAATGTTAACCGGACCGCGCGCCACCGGCCGGTCGTCGCCGAACACTTCCATGCGATCGACCAGCGTCACGATGCGGTCCGCCTCGTCGCAGATCAGCCGCGTCAGCATGCGGTCTTCCGACGAGGCCGCCTGCTCGAGCAGCTGCGCCGCGCCGCGAATGCCGGACAGCGGGTTCTTGATTTCGTGCGCCAGCATCGCGGCCAGCGCGATCACCGAACGCGCGGCACTTCGATGCGTCAATTGCCGGTCCATCTTGTCGGCGATCGTGCGTTCTTGCAGCATCACGACGATGTAACCGGGCCGCTCGGTCAGCGGCGCGACGTGCAGATCGACCTGACGATCGCCGCCGATCCGCGGCGTGCCGAGATCCACCTTGTATTCATTGACAGGTGAGGCACTGCTGCGCACCTGGTCGATCAGCGCCAGCAACGGACTGCCGAACGGCACCAGCTCCTTCAGCGACTGGCGGCGCAGAAACTGGGTCGAAATCTCGAAAAACGATTCCGCCGCCATGTTGGCATCGATAATCTTGCCGTCGGGTGCGATCAGCAGCACCGGGTTCGGCAGGGCGTTGAGGATGGCCTCGGCGTCCGGCACCGATCGGTGATGTTCGGCGGCTAAACTCATGCAGCAGCACTCCATGCAAAGTCATCGAAGGCAGCTCCAAGGGATCGGTGAACAAGGTGCGGATCGTCTGTGGTCAGTATCTCTTGCCGCCAGGTCTTGAGCGTCGCCGCCGGCGCGCGGCTGGTTTGCGATGCGACGTCCAGCGCCCAGCCGAGATGTTTTCGGGCATGGCGAAGTCCGATGCGGAGGCCATACAGGCCGCACACATCGTCGTACAGCGCGCGGACATAGTCGAGTTGCTGCGCCAGGGACGGCGCGGATTCGGCGATGCCTGACTCGAGCCGGCGTCCGATCTGGCCGGGCAACCATGGCCGGCCCTGCGCGCCGCGCCCCATCATGATCGCGTCGGCGCCGGACATTTCGAGCGCGGTTACCGCCTTCTCGAAGGAAGTGATATCGCCGTTGACGACAAGCGGAATTGCAATCGCATCCCTGACGGCGCGCACCGCGCCCCAATCGGCCTCGCCCTTGTAGAACTGGCAGCGGGTGCGGCCATGCACCGAGATCATCCGCACGCCGGAGGCTTCGGCCCGGCGCGCCAGTTCCGGTGCGTTCAGGGAACGGTCGTCCCAGCCGAGTCGCATCTTCAACGTAACCGGTACCTTCACTGCCGAGATCGTGGCCTCGATCAGCGTCACGGCGTGATCGAGATCGCGCATCAGCGCAGACCCGGACTGGCCCCCCGTAACGTGACGTGCTGGGCAGCCCATATTGATATCGATGATGTCGGCGCCGGCAGCCTCGGCGATCCGCGCGCCCTCCGCCATCCAGTGCGCCTGACAGCCCGCGAGTTGAACGACGTGCGGGCCGATGCCGGTCGCCTCGCAGCGCAGCAGCGACATCGGGCGGCGGTTAACGAGATCATCGCTGGCGGTCATCTCGGAGACGACGAGGCCCGCCCCAAGGGTCGCGGTCAGCCGCCGAAACGGGGCATCGGTGACGCCCGACATCGGCGCGAGAATTACCCGGGCGGCGACTTCAATATCGCCTATCCTCAATGGTTTGCGCTGTGAGCTTTCCGAGCCGGTCACGGACTTCTCATTTTTTGGCAGGCGCAGCATCGCGACGGCCGGGGGACATTTTGCGCACAAATCTTGTGCAGTCAAGCTGCATGCCTACACTTTAGACAGTTCTCGAAATTGTGCAAGTGCACCGCAGCATAATATGCTTTCCCCACAGTGTCCGGAAACGCGCTGTTCTCGCGGGCTCGGCGTGATAAGGGCATGCGCCAACGGCCCCAGGTCCTCTTTCAACCCCGAATCATCAGTAGATAACTCAAATGCCCACATCGGAACGGACTGCAGCCATCCTTGTCGCAGCCGGGCGCGGGCTTCGCGCCGGCTCGGGAGGCCCGAAGCAGTATCGCTCGATCGGCGGGCAGACCGTGATTTTCCGGGCGATGGAGCCGTTCTGCCGCCATCCCCAGGTGTTTGCGGTGCAGCCGGTGTTGAATCCCGACGACATGGCGATGTTCATTGATGCCGTCAGCGAACTGCGTCACGCGCCGCCTGCCAACGGCGGCGCGACCCGGCAGGCCTCGGTTCATGCCGGCCTGGAAGCGCTCGCCGGGCAGAGGCCGGACGTCGTTCTGATCCACGATGCGGCACGTCCGTTCGTTACAGCGGCACTGATTTCGCGCGCCATCGACGCCGCGGGCCATACCGGCGCAGCGGTGCCGGCGATACCGGTGACCGACACCATCAAGCTCGTCGACGGCAGCGGAAACGTCGAAGCGACGCCCGAGCGTGCGCGGCTGCGGATCGCACAAACGCCGCAGGCTTTCCGCTTCGATGTCATTCTCGACGCCCATCGCCGCGCCGCGCGCGAGGGCCGCAGCGATTTCACCGACGACGCCGCGCTGGCGGAATGGGCGGGATTGACGGTGGCGACCTTTGAAGGCGATCCTGCGAACATGAAACTGACGACCCCTGAGGATTTCGTCCGCGAGGAAGCCCGGCTCGCCAGCTTGCTCGGCGATATCAGGACCGGCACCGGCTACGACGTGCACGCCTTTGGCGACGGCGATCATCTGATGATCTGCGGCGTGCGCGTGCCCCACACAAGCGGCTTTCTCGCCCATTCCGACGGCGACGTCGGCCTGCACGCGCTGGTCGACGCCATCCTCGGCGCGCTGGCGGACGGCGACATCGGTTCGCATTTCCCGCCCAGCGATCCCGAATGGAAGGGCGCTGCGTCGGACCGCTTCCTGAAATACGCGGTCGACCGCGTCGCGGCGCGCGGCGGACGCATTGCCAATCTCGAGGTCACGCTGATCTGCGAGCGGCCGAAGATCGGACCGCTGCGCGACACCATGCGGGGGCGGATCGCCGACATCACCGGACTCGACATCTCGCGGGTCGCCGTCAAGGCCACCACCAGCGAGCGGCTCGGCTTCACGGGCCGCGAGGAAGGCATCGCCGCCACCGCAAGCGCCACCATCCGCCTGCCCTGGAGCACGTAGCATGAGCGGCAGCGACGCCCGCGCCCTCTCCCGCTCGCTGCTCGACCTGTGCCGGATGCGCAAGCTGACCATTGCCACTGCTGAATCCTGCACCGGCGGCATGGTTGCCGCAGCGCTGACCGACATTCCCGGCTCCTCCGACGTGATCGACCGCGGTTTCGTCACCTATTCCAACGCTGCCAAGCGCGCGATGCTCGGCGTCAAGACTACGACCCTCGCCACCTTCGGCGCGGTCAGCAAGGAGACCGCGACCGCGATGGCGATCGGCGCGCTCGAGAAAGCCGGCGTCGATCTCGCCGTGTCAATCACCGGCATTGCCGGCCCCGGCGGTGCGACGCCGGGCAAGCCGGTCGGCCTGGTCCATCTCGCCGTGGCCGCACGCGACGGTCGAATCCTGCACCGCGAATGCCGGTTCGGCGCGATCGGCCGCAGCGCGGTGCGCCAGCGCTCGGTGGTCGAGGCGCTGCGCATGCTGACGGAGCTCGCCCGCGGCCCGCAGGCGCCGACAAAACCGCGGCGCCAAACCATGAGCCGGTTGCGTCCCCGCGTGGCGCGCACGCCGCGCCGCAGCGCCGTCAAGCGGCGCCGGCCGCCGCGGGCGTAGCGCTGCCGCTCAAGGCGCTTTGCCGTAGATCACATCCGCGCGCTTCTCGAACGCCGCGGCGAAGCGCTGGAACGCGGTGTCGAACATGGTGCCCATCAGGATCGCCAGCATCCGGCTCTTGAACTCGTAGGACAGGAAGAAGCCGACATCGCAAGCGGTCTCGGACCTGGGCTCGAACGTCCAGCGGTTCTCCAGATTGCTGAACGGCCCCTTGAGATATTCCACCATGATCCTCAGGTTGGGACGGTCCAGCGTTACCCGGCTGGTGAAGGCCTCGCGCACCAGCTTGAACGACACCGTCATGTCGGCGATGACGATTTCGGTGCCGTCCGGCCCGGGCGTGCGCTGCCTGATCTTGAGCGCGTGGCACAGCGGCACGAATTCCGGATAGCGCTCGACATCGGCGACGAGGTCGAACATCTGCGGCGCGCTGTGGAGAACCCGGCGCTTGCTGGAGAATCTCGGCATCTTCGAGAACTCAGCGGGTTCGCGCCGCGCGCGCCGCCCGGAGCTTCGCGAAATCGTCGCCGGCGTGATGCGACGAGCGGGTCAAGGGACTCGCCGACACCATCAGGAAACCCTTGGTGTACGCCACCTTCTCGTAGCCAGCGAACTCATCGGGGGTGACATAGCGCATCACGGCGTGATGCTTGCGGGTCGGCTGCAGATACTGCCCGATGGTGAGAAAATCCACCTCTGCCGAGCGCAGGTCGTCCATCACCTGCAGCACTTCGTGACGCTCCTCACCGAGACCGACCATGATGCCGGATTTGGTGAAAATGGCGGGATCGATTTCCTTGACCCGCTGCAGCAGCCGGATCGAATGGAAATAGCGCGCGCCCGGGCGTACCGTGAGATAGCGCGACGGCACCGTTTCCAGATTGTGGTTGAACACGTCAGGTTTTGCCTTCGCCACCACTTCCAGCGCGCCTTCCTTGCGCAGGAAGTCCGGCGTCAGGATCTCGATCGTGGTGGACGGGCAGCGCGCGCGGATGGCGCGAATGGTCTGCGCAAAATGTTCGGCGCCGCCGTCGGCGAGATCGTCACGATCGACCGAGGTGACCACGATATGGGCCAGCCCGAGCTTGAAGGTGGCTTCCGCGACATGTTCCGGCTCGGCAGCGTCGAGCGCACCTGGCATGCCGGTTTTGACGTTGCAGAAGGCGCAGGCCCGCGTGCAGGTATCGCCCATGATCATGAAGGTGGCGTGCTTCTTGTCCCAGCATTCGCCGATATTCGGGCAGCCCGCCTCTTCGCACACCGTGACCAGGCCGTTTTCCTTGACGATGGCGCGGGTGTCGGCATAGCCGCGGGTATTCGGGGCGCGCACCCTGATCCAGGCCGGCTTCGGGGGCGAGAAAGAATCCGGCCGGTTCACCTTTTCGGGGTGGCGCGGGCGCAGCGGCGTGGCGGAGATGGTATCGACGACGACGACCATGGAATGTTGATATCCCTTCGAGGCTTAGCTAATCCGCTTGAAGGGGAATCGCAACCGCCCGGCTTGTTAGCAGCCATGCTATAGCATATTGCCAGCCCCGACGCATTCCGCCCGCCCAGCCCCGATTTGCCGGCCCGATTTTGAATGGCTCGAAGCCGTAATCCCCCTGCCTCGACCGCCGCCGATTTGGGCAGGCCGCTCAAGCGCGCATTCTTTGCCCGCAGCGTGCACGAGGTCGCGCCCGAACTGATCGGCGCCACGCTGCTGGTGGACGGCGTCGGCGGCGTCATCGTCGAAGTCGAGGCCTATCACCACACCGACCCGGCCGCGCATTCCTTCCGCGGCCCGACAAAACGCAACCTCGTGATGTTCGGTCCGCCGGGTTTTGCCTATGTCTATCGTTCCTACGGTATTCACTGGTGCGCCAATTTCGTCTGCGAAAAAGAGGGCTCGGCCAGCGCGGTACTGATCCGCGCGCTGGAGCCGACCCACGGGTTCGCCGCGATGCGTAGGCGGCGCGGGCTGCAAGATGAACGCGCTCTGTGTTCGGGACCGGGCAAGCTGACCGAAGCGCTCGGGATTACCGCTGCGCATAATGGGCTTGCGCTCGACGCGCCGCCGATTGCCCTGCTTGCGCGGACGAAGAAGCCGGAGATCATTGCGGGTGTGCGGATCGGCATTACAAAAGCAGTCGAACTGCCGTGGCGATATGGGTTGAAGGGTTCGAGGTTTCTCAGCAAGGGGTTTTGAAATCGAGCTGTCATTTCCTGTGCCGTGAGGGCAATGAGGGACGACGCAATCGATGTCGCAGCACCAAGCTCGCAATCACGGTCTCCAGACATGCGTTTCAATCTCGCGGCGGCATTGGCCCGAGGTTTGGCATCAACTTGCCACCCTCTCCAGTCAGAGGGCGCAGGGAAAGCCGGATGCGCGCTGCACCCGCG